>Ga0123357_10001019_pt1 | contig 28749 bp, 25 predicted proteins | sample TergutEmb28metaG_FD_89873 | JGI IMG/M metagenome (GOLD analysis project Ga0123357, IMG submission 89873) | Embiratermes neotenicus P4 segment gut microbial communities from Petit-Saut dam, French Guiana - Emb289 P4 | ecosystem: Host-associated > Arthropoda: Insects > Digestive system > Gut ...
AGATTCAAGACGGTACGCCTTCCCCTCTCCCCCCGCCCCTCTCCCGCAAGCGGGCGAGGGGAGTTTTTGCCCCTCTCCCACGTGTGGGAGAGGGTGCCCCGAAGGGGCGGGAGAGGGAAAGGAAGGTATAGCTTTAAACAAAAACCGCTCCAACATAATCTTGTATTTGATTGCCGGTTTAATAAATTGTCCGGTGCGTTCAATCCTCCGCATGCAAATCTGCCATGAGCGCTTCGACACTGTCGAAACTATCGAGTTTGCCAGCGCGCGCCTCACGCATGGCTGCGATGGTGGTTTCATTCGGCACCAGCGGTTCGAACGGCAGCGCTTTTTCGTGGGCAACGCGGGTCAGCAGGATGCGGAAAGCGTCGGACACGGTGAGACCCATAGCCGCCAGCACGCTTGACGCTTCTTCCTTGATCTGTTCGTTGATGCGGGCACGGACAACGGTGTTTGCAGACATAATGTGATCTCCTGTTTGTCGAGCTACATTGTAGCCCAAGCATCCGTGATGATCCGTGATGCGCACTTGCTTTTTAGACTTCGACGGTGTCGTCAAATACCTGTTTTTCGACACTGGCCCATCGTGGGCAGAAACCGCCGCCTTTCCCGGCATCGGGACAGCGGCTGCCGACATGACTGTTTGTTCCAGGCCCGCTTGCGGGAAAGGGGTGCAGCGCCCAGCCTTGGGCCGGACGCTGCGGCGCGTTGCGCCGGGGGTTGGACAAGCGAAGCGCCGGTGGGAGTTCCCCGTTTACAACAAAAGCGTTTCAGCGGAACACGATCGTCTTGTTTCCGTGCGTCAACACGCGGTCTTCCAGGTGGTAACGCAGGCCGCGCGCGAGCACGGTTTTTTCGATGTCCTTGCCGTAGCGCACCATATCCTCGATCGCGTCGGAATGGTCGATCCGGATCACATCCTGTTCGATGATCGGCCCCTGATCGAGATCGGCGGTGACATAGTGGCAAGTCGCGCCGATCAGTTTCACGCCCCGGTCGTAGGCTTGATGATAGGGCTTCGCGCCGACGAAACTGGGCAGGAAACTGTGGTGGATATTGATGATCCGGCCCGGATAATCGGCACAGAAATCGGGCGGCAGGATTTGCATGTAACGCGCCAGCACCATGCAGTCGCCGTGCGCTTCCTCGAAGATGCGGCGCATTTCGGCAAATGCGGCAGGCTTGTTGTCCGGCGTCACCGGGACATGGTGGAAGGTGATTCCATGCCATTCGACGAAGCCTCGAAAGCTTTCGTGGTTGGAAATGACACAGGGGATTTCGATTTCCAGTTCCTTCGCCTGCCAGCGCGCGAGCAGGTCGTAGAGGCAATGTTCCTGTTTCGAGACGAGCACGACGACGCGCTTCTTGATGCTGCTGTCGTTGATTCGCCATTGCATCGAAAGCGGCTGCGCGACAGCGGTCTCGAAGCGTTCTCGGAATTCGGCGAGCAGGAAGGGAAGCGAATCGGCGCGGATTTCCATCCGCATGAAGTAGCGCCCGGTGATGGCGTCGGAGTGGTAGCTCGATTCGAGAATCCAGCCGCCGTGCCCGGCGATGAAGCCGGAGACGCGGGCGATGATCCCGACCTGATCGGGACAGGAAGCGGTCAGCGTATAGAAACGTTGGCGGTGCATGGCGGGCTAGCGCGCGAATGCCTTGTCGATTTCCGCGCGCAGGCTTGCGTAATCGAGCGCCACCGGATACTGCGGAAATTCGCGGATCACGGACTCTGGCGGATGGAACAGGATGCCGCCGTGCGCCTCGCCGAGCATCGCGGTGTCATTATAGGAATCGCCAGCGGCGACGACGCGGAAGTTGAGTTCCTTGAAGCGTTTCACCGCCTCGCGTTTCTGGTCCGGCATGCGCAAATGGTAATTCACCAGTTTGCCATTGGCATCGGCTTCGAGCCAGTGGCAAAAAAGCGTGGGCCAGCCAAGCTGGCGCATCAATGGGTGCGCGAATTCGTAGAAGGTGTCGGAGAGAATGATGAGCTGGTAATCGGCGCGCAACCGGTCGAGAAATTCGCGCGCTCCGGGCAGCGGCCCCATGCCGGCAATGACTTCCTGGATATCCGGAAGGCCGAGCTTGTGCTCCGCCAGGATGTCGAGCCGGCCGCGCATCAGCTTGTCGTAATCCGGCTCGTCGCGCGTGGTGCGGGAAAGAGCTGCAATGCCGGTCCGGGCGGCGAATTCAATCCAGATTTCGGGAACGAGAACGCCCTCGAGGTCAAGACAAACGAGTTTCAATGGAAGCTCCCAACAGGAGAAAAGGCGATAAAAAATCCGCGCTTCGCGCGGCGTCAAACAACGGATTTTATTACCAATCCGGGAAAACCGGAACGCCGCCCTGCGCGGGATCGGGCGCGAGAGGAAAGGAAGACCCTGTCCGCAAGGAATGGGCGGCCTTCCAGGAAACAACAGCGATCCTCCAGGCAAAGCAGAAGGCCAATTTTCTAAATTTACTTAAAGAATGTTTCGCTACAGTAAAGAGTTTCAGAGCGAAATTATTATAGTAATTTAGAATTTTCCGGGCCTGTTCGCCGCTATCGGTTCCCTACTCCCGCCACTGCCAGCGCGGTCATGTTGACCAGGCGGCGCACCGTCGCGGTGGAGCTGAGGATGTGCACGGGCTTGGCTGCACCGAGCAGCACGGGGCCAATCGAGACGCCTTCGCCGCCGGTGATTTTCAGGAGGTTGTAGGCAATGTTGGCGGCATCCAGATTCGGCATCACGAGCAGATTGGCTTCGCCCTTGAGCGGAGAGGAAGGATTGAAAGTGGCGCGGATCGTTTCCGAAAGCGCGGCATCCCCGTGCATTTCACCGTCCATTTCCAGGTCGGCGTCGCGCGCGAGCAGCAGCGCGGCAGCGCGGCTCATTTTCAGCGGCGAGGCAGAAGCCGAGGATCCGTAATTGGAGTAGGAAAGCAGCGCGACTTTCGGATGAATCCCAAAGCGCCGTACCGCCTCGACCGCCATCAGCGTGATATCGACGAGTTCGTCGGCGCTCGGATTTTCATTGACGTGGGTATCGCAGATGAAGAGCGTGCGCCCCGGCAGCATCAGGTAGTTCATCGCTGCGAAGACGCTGGCGCCGGGCTGCCTGCCGATGACATCGGAAATGACCTTGAGATGCGCGGCGTACTCGCCGCCAGTGCCGCAGATCAATCCGTCGGCATGGCCGAGATGAACCAGGATCGCACCGATGACCGTGGTATTGCGCCGCAGGGATACTTTTGCAATTTCTGGCGTGACGCCACGCCGCGACATGATTCTGTAATATGCCTGCCAGGATTCGCGATAACGCTCGTCCCGCTCCGGATTGATGATCTCGAAGTGCTTTCCGGGGACAATCTTGAGGCCGATGTTTTTCAGGCGCTGCTCGATGACCTGTGGCCGCCCGATCAGTACCGGCTGCGCCAGCCTTTCCTCGATCACGATCTGCGCCGCGCGCAGGACGCGCTCGTCTTCGCCTTCGGCATAGACGATGCGCTTTTTCTGCGCCTGCTGTTTCGCTGCGGAAAACATGCTGCGCATGCCGATGCCGGTGTGATAGACAAATTCGGAGAGTTTTTCGCGGTACGCGGCAAGATCCTCGATCGGGCGCGTGGCGACGCCGGACTCCATCGCAGCCTGCGCCACTGCGGGGGCAATCTTGACGATCAGGCGCGAGTCGAAGGGTTTCGGAATCAGGTAATCCGGGCCGAAGACAAGCGCTTCTCCCGGGTAGGCGTGCGCCACTTCGTCGTCGACTTCCTCTTCGGTCATCGCGGCGATGGCGTGCACGCAGGCAAGCTTCATTTCCTCGGTGATCTGCGTCGCGCCGACATCGAGCGCGCCACGGAAGATGAAAGGAAAACAAAGGACGTTGTTGACCTGGTTCGGATAGTCGGAGCGACCGGTGGCGATGATCGCGTCCGGCCGCGCGGCGCGCGCCAGTTCCGGCATGATTTCCGGTACCGGGTTGGAAAGCGCAAAGATCAGCGGCCGGTGCGCCATTTCCCCGAGCATTTCGGCTTTCAGGATGCCGGCGGTGGAAAGCCCGAGAAAGATATCTGCGCCGGAGAGCGCCTCGGCCAGCGTCCGCGCTGCGGTCTGCTGCGCGTAACGGGCCTTGTTCGGCTCCATTTCGGCATCCCGGCCTTCATAGATGATGCCCCTGGAATCGCAGACGGTGACGTTTTCACGCCGGATGCCGAGCTTGCACCAGAGGTCGAGGCAGGCAATGGCGGCAGCGCCCGCGCCGGAGCAGACGACTTTGACGGCCTCGATTTTCTTGTCGAGGATTTTCAGCGCATTGAGCATCGCCGCAGCGGAAATGATCGCGGTGCCGTGCTGATCGTCGTGGAAAACCGGAATATTGAGCCGTTCCTTGAGTTTTTTCTCGATATAGAAACACTCCGGAGCCTTGATGTCTTCAAGATTGATGCCTCCGAGCGTCGGCTCCAGCGCGGCGATGACCTCGACAAGCTTGTCCGGGTCGTTTTCGTTGAGTTCGATGTCGAAGACGTCGATCCCGGCGAATTTCTTGAACAGGCAGCCCTTGCCTTCCATGACCGGCTTGGCCGCGAGCGGGCCGATGTTGCCCAGGCCGAGAACCGCAGTGCCGTTGGTAATGACGCCGACGAGGTTGCCCCGCGAGGTGTAGAGACTGGCGCTGGCCGGATCGGCGACAATCGCCTCGCATGGCGCGGCAACGCCGGGGGAGTATGCCAGCGCAAGGTCGCGCTGGTTGGTCAGGCCCTTGGTCGGGCGCACGGAAATTTTTCCGGGAGTCGGGGTGCAGTGATATTCGAGCGCCGCGTCGCGTAAATCCTTTTCCATCAATTTTTTCTTTCTGTGCTTACGGAATAAAAAAAAACCGGCTGTTCCCGCGACCAGCGTCCAGTGCGGCCCCGCAACAGCCTTTCCAGATAAAGATAGTTAGATTAGCGCGATTTCGCTGCCAAATAAAGGTTATTGTTTCACTGGAATGGAAAGAAATTGAAATTACAGAGCAGATTCAAACGGGTGGGCCCGTCCATCCCCGGCGATTTTTCCGCTCGTCGCATTTTTCCTTCTCGCCTGCCCTTTGATTCTCGTCAATCAGCGGGTAAACTGGCGCGTTCTGTCCTTCTCCGATTTTTGCCGGGCTCGCTCCTGATCGGCTTTTCCCGGCGTATTCACAATCCCCGAATCTCTCATGCTGGAAGTGCTGAATCTCGAATGCGTGCGTGGCGAACGCCGCCTGTTCGCGGGTCTGGAATTCCGCATGGACAGCGGCGAAGCGCTGCATGTGCAGGGCAGGAACGGATCCGGGAAAACCAGCCTCCTGCGCATCCTGTGCGGATTGTCGACGCCTGCGGCGGGAGAGGTTCGCTGGCGCGGACGACACATTGCGCGCGCGCCAGTGGAATTCCGGGAATCGCTGTGCTACCTCGGGCACAAGAACGCGATCAAGGAAGAATTGACGCCGCTCGAAAATCTGCTGGTTTCGACGCGCCTGGCAGAGGAAGCAATGGAGGGGGAAGGTGCGCAGGAGGCGCTGTCCGCGCTTGCCGCCGTCGGGCTTTCCGGATACGAGGATTTGCCGTGCAAATATCTCTCGCAAGGGCAGAAACGCCGCGTGGCGCTCGCCCGCCTGGTGCATGAACGCCGCGCCCTGTGGGTGCTGGACGAACCCTTCGTCGCGCTCGACACGGCAGCGGTGGAATGGCTCTCCGGGCTGATCGGCGCCCATCTGGGGCGAGGCGGCCTGACGGTGCTGACGACGCATCAGGAAGTCCGCATCCCCGGCGCGGCGATGCGCGCGCTCCAGCTTTCGTGACCGGCCCCGTGATCGGCGCTGTCGTTTCCCGTGACTTGAAGCTGGCAATGCGCCGGCGTGCCGATATTGTGTCGGTGCTGTTCTTTTTCATTATCGTCGCGACATTGTTTCCGCTCGGCATCGGCCCGGAACCGGAAATCCTGCGCCGCCTGGCGCCGGGGGTGCTGTGGATCGGCGCGCTTCTGGCGACGATACTCTCGCTGCCGAGGCTCTTTGCCGACGACTACCAGGACGGCACCCTGGAACAGTTGGCGCTCTCGCCGCAGCCGCTGGCGCTTTCCGTGCTCGGCAAGGTGATCGCGCACTGGCTGGTTTCCGGCCTGCCGCTGGCCTTGCTCACTCCGCTGCTCGGCCTGCAATTCGACCTCGACCCGGAGATACTGGGAGTGCTGGCCCTGTCGGTCCTGGTCGGTACGCCTGCGCTTTCCGGCGTCGGCGCGATCGGCGCGGCGCTGACGCTGGGAGTGCGCGGCGGCGGCGTGCTGTTGTCGCTTCTGGTGCTGCCCCTGTATATTCCGGTGCTGATTTTCGGCGCCGGCGCGGTAGACGCGGCGAGTTCGGGGCTTGGAACCGGAGTGTATTTCTCGATCCTCGGCGCGCTGACGCTGGCAGGCGTATTCTTCGCGCCCTGGGCGGCGGCGGCGGCACTGCGCATCGCGCTGGAGTAAACATCATGGAATCTTGCGCTGATCCGTGCTATTTCACGGCTTTGAAAATTTTCTGAAAAAACCCGACACCTCCAACAGTAGGCAGCCGCCTTGAACGAAATCCTGTTTAAATTCGCCGCGCCGCAACGCTTCTACCCGCTTGCGGGCCGGATGATTCCCTTCTTCGCCGTCCTCGCCGTGCTCTTCGGCGCCGCCGGCCTGTGGCTCGGCCTTGCCGTCGCGCCGATCGACGCGCAGCAGGGCGAAGGCTACCGGATCATCTTCGTGCATGTGCCGGCGGCGTGGATGTCGATGTTCATCTATCTCGTCATGGCTTTCTGGGCCGGCATTGGCCTGGCATTCAACACACGGCTTTCGGGCATGATGACCACCGCGCTAGCGCCGACGGGGGCGCTGTTCGCGTTCCTCTCGCTATGGACCGGCGCCCTGTGGGGCAAGCCGATGTGGGGCGCGTGGTGGGTGTGGGACGCGCGGCTGACTTCCTCGCTGATCCTGCTCTTTCTCTATATCGGCTTCATTGCGCTCCAGGCGGCAATCGACGATCCGCGCCGCGCCGACAAGGCGGGCGCGGTGCTGCTGCTGGTCGGCGTCATCAATGTGCCGATCATCTATTTTTCCGTGCAGTGGTGGAACACGCTGCACCAGACCGGCTCGGTATCGCTGACGAAATCGCCGACGATGGCCGCAGTCATGTTCTGGGGAATGCTCCTGATGGCGCTTGCCTTCTGGATGTATTCGATTGCCATGGCGCTGATGCGGGCGCGCTGCATCATGCTCGAACGCGAACGCCATACGGAATGGGTCAAGAATCTGTTAGGCACAACACCACATGCAACACGAGGATGAGATATGACATTAATCGCATGCCCAGAGTGTGCCCGAGAGGTTTCCAGCGCCGCAGCAAACTGCCCTGGCTGCGGCCATCCCATAATGCGCCAAGCTCCCATTATTGACGCGGCGCAGTCACCGCAAAAGTGGAATCCTGGCATCGCTGCGCTTTTGAGTTTAGTCCTGCCAGGTGCGGGACAAATGTATAAAGGCCAGGTTGGCAACGGAATTGCATGGTTGGTTTTTGTTCTCATTGGGTACATTCTTTTTGTTCTTCCCGGTTTGATCCTTCATCTTCTCTGCATCTTTGGTGCTGCGAGCGGAGATCCGAACAAGTAGTCTCGTAAACAAGGCGCTGTACGTAGCGAGCGCCTGATCAATTCGCAACTCAGGTGTTATTGCAAAAGGAACAAACACTGATGTACTGGAACAGTTTTTCCGATTTCCTGGCGATGGGCGGTTACGCCTTCTACGTCTGGGGATCCTTTCTCGTCACGGCCCTGGTCATGACTGCCGAACCCCTGCTGCTCCGCCGCCGCCGGCAGCAATTGATCGCCCGCCTCAAACGGCAACTGGATGCCGAAAATCGCGCCGGGCAGGGCGTGATGACGCCGGAGACGGGAGAACATCCATGAAAGCGCGGCATCAACGCATCGCGCTGATGGTCGGCGGGCTGGCGGTGCTCGGCATCATCATCGCGCTGGTATTGAACGCGCTGACCAGCAATATCGTCTTTTTCTTTTCTCCTACCGATGTCGTCGAAGGAAAGGCTCCGCAAGGGCGCGCGTTCCGCATCGGCGGCATGGTCAAGGAAGGCTCGCTGCAACGCGGCGCCGACGGCATCACCGTGCATTTCGTCGTCACCGATACCGAACACGACATGCCGGTGACGTACAAGGGCATCCTCCCCGATCTCTTCAGGGAGGGAAAGGGCGTCGTTGCGCAGGGCAAGCTGGGCGAGGATAGCCTCTTCGTGGCCAACGAGGTGCTGGCCAAGCACGACGAAAACTACATGCCCCCGGAGGCCGCCAAGGCCGTCGACGAGGCGCACGCGCGCGCGGCGCGAAACAGGACGGCGGAGACCCTACAGCAATGATTCCCGAACTTGGACAATTCGCCCTGATCCTTGCGCTTGCCGTGGCGCTTGTACAGGGCGCCCTTCCGCTCGCGGGCGTGCAGCGCGGCAATGCAGCGTGGATCGCACTGGCCTGGCCGGCGGTGCGGGCACAGGCGTTCCTGCTCACATTCTCTTTCTGCTGCCTGACCTGGGCCTTTATCGACAACGATTTTTCGGTCGTCTATACCGCCAGCCATTCAAATTCGCAGTTGCCCTTGCCTTACCGGATCGCCGCCGTCTGGGGCGGACACGAAGGCTCTCTGCTTTTGTGGGCGCTGCTCTTGTCCTGGTGGTCCTTCGCCGTTTCGCTCTTCTCGCGGCAATTGCCGGAAACGATGACGGCGCGCGTGCTCGGGATATTGGGACTGGTCAGCGTCGGATTCCTGGTTTTCATCCTCATGACCTCCAACCCCTTCGAGCGGCAATTGCCGGGGCTGCCCGAAGGCAACGACCTGAACCCGCTCCTCCAGGATCCTGGACTGGTCATTCACCCGCCGCTCCTTTACATGGGTTACGTCGGCTTTTCGATCGCCTATGCCTTTGCCATCGCCGCCCTGCTCTCCGGCCAGCTCGACGCCGCCTGGGCGCGCTGGTCGCGCCCCTGGACGATGGTGGCGTGGATTTTCCTCACCCTCGGCATCGCAATGGGATCGTGGTGGGCCTATTACGAACTGGGCTGGGGCGGCTGGTGGTTCTGGGATCCGGTCGAGAACGCCTCCTTCATGCCCTGGCTGATCGGCACCGCGCTGATTCATTCGCTGGCAGTCACGGAAAAGCGCGGAAGTTTCAAGAACTGGACCGTAATGCTCGCGATCGGCGCCTTTTCCCTGTCGCTTCTGGGCACCTTCCTCGTCCGTTCCGGCGTGCTCACTTCGGTGCATGCCTTCGCGACCGATCCCAAGCGAGGCGTGTACATCCTCGCCTTTCTCGTTGCCGTGATCGGAAGCTCGCTCCTGCTCTTCGCCTGGCGCGCGCCGAAAGTCGGGCTGGGCGGGCGTTTCGCGCTCCTCTCGCGCGAGTCCTTGCTGCTGACCAACAATGTCATGCTCGCCGTCGTCTGCGCCACGGTGCTGATCGGCACGCTTTCGCCGCTGATCGCTTCGGCGCTGGGCAAAAAACTCTCGGTGGGCGCACCGTATTTCAATACCGTTTTCGGCGCACTGATGGTTCCGGTAGTCTTCCTGATCGGCGTGGGGCCGTTCGCGCGCTGGAAGGAAGCAAGCCTTGCCGGACTCGCGCGCCTCCTGCGCTGGCCTTTCTTCGTTGCGGTACTGGCAGCAATTCTGCTGCCCTTGAGCCTCGACCACTGGTCGCCCCTGATCGCGCTCGGCCTGGCGCTGGCATTCTGGATCGCCCTGACGGCAACGCTCAATTTCATCGCCCGAGTCCGCGCCACGCGCGCCGGACGCCCCTTCCTCTCCACCCTGTTCAAACAACCCGGCGCCTTCTGGGGAATGCATCTGGCGCATCTGGGCATCGCCGTGTTCATCGTCGGCGTCACGATGGTCAAGGGCTACGAAACCGAGAAGGACGTGAAAATGGGGCCGGGCGACACGGTCGAGGTTGGCGGCTACCAGTTCGGATTTCTCGGCGTGCGCGAAACGAACGGGCCGAATTACCTCGCGCTCATCGGCGATGTCGAGGTAACGAAAAACGGAAAGCCGTATCGCCGGATGACGCCTGAAAAGCGCATCTACAACGCTTCCGGAATGCCGATGACCGAAACGGCAATCGACAGCGGATTCCTGCGCGACCTCTACATCTCGCTCGGCGAACCGATCGACCGGGAGAATCTCAACGGCGAATGGGCGGTGCGCGTCTACCACAAACCTTTCGTCGGCTGGATCTGGATTGGCTGCCTGCTGATGGCGCTGGGCGGCCTTGTCAGCATTTGCGACCGCCGCTACCGCGTCAGGGCAAATGCTGTCGTAATCACTCCTTCCGCAACGCAACCGGCGCAATCCGCATGAACAAATTCCTCTGGCCGCTCGCCGGCTTCATCATCCTCGCCGTATTCCTCCGCATCGGACTGGATCTCAATCCGCACGAAGTGCCTTCGCCGTTCATCGGCAAACCGGCGCCGGAATTCAGCCTGCCGGTACTGGGCACGCCGGGGGAAGCGCTGGACAAACATTTTTCGCCGCGCGACATGCGGGGCAAGGTCTGGCTGCTCAACGTCTGGTCTTCGTGGTGCGTTTCCTGCCGCGCCGAACATCCGTTCCTGGTGCGCCTGGCAAAGGAAGGAAAACTGCCCATCGTCGGCTTCAATTACAAGGAAGTACGCGGCGACACCGAGATCGACGCCAGCAAGCTCGGCGCGGAAGCCGAGAGGGAACTGGTGCAGAAACGCGCCCGCGCCTGGCTCGCCCAGCGCGGCGACCCGTATCAATTGACCGTGCTCGACATCGACGGACGGGTTGCCATTGATTACGGCGTCTACGGTGTCCCGGAAACCTACCTGATCGACAGGGAAGGCATCATCCGCGTAAAGCATATCGGCCCGCTGACCGAGGATGCGCTGAGGGAAAAAATCATGCCGCTGCTGGAACAGGAAACACGGGGAAAGCCATGATTGCCGCGACGCCATTCCTGAGAAAAACGCTGCTCTCCGTGCTGGCCTGCTGCCTGCTGGCATTCCCGTTTGCCGTGCAGCCGAAGGAAGCCGCGCCGCTTGCCGACGACCCGGCAGCGGAAAAACGCCTGCGTTCCCTGTCCGAAGAATTCCGCTGCCTCGTTTGCCAGAACCAGAGCATTGCCGATTCCAACGCCGATCTTGCCGTCGATTTGCGGCGAGAGATTCGCAGCATGATCCACGAGGGCAAATCCGACAGCGATATCAAGGACTTCATGGTTACCCGCTACGGCGATTTCGTGCTCTACCGCCCGCCTCTGGAAGGCGCGACATTGCTGCTCTGGTTCGGCCCCGGGCTTCTTTTCATCATCGCGCTGGTCGCGCTGCGCTCCACATTGCGCCGCCGCGACCGGACACTGGCGGCAGAAAGGGAACTCAGTCCCGAAGAACAGCAAAAGGCGGAAGCCTTGCTGCGCGCAGCCACCGACACGCCTCCCAAGGAATAACGCATCATGCCCGGATTCATTGTCATCGCGGCGCTTCTGATCGTCGTTGCGCTCTTCATCCTGCTCTCGCCATTCCGGCGCCGCCGCGCCAGTTCCCGGGCAGACCGGACGGCAACGAACCTGGCCATCTTTCGCGACCAATTTGCCGAACTGGAGCGCGAACAGGCAGAAGGAATGCTCTCCGACAAGGATTTCGAGCAGGCAAAACTCGAACTGGAAAAGCGCCTGCTCGAAGAAACCAGCGCCGGGATTTCCGGACTTGGGGAAAACGGCGGAGAAGCTCCCTTGAGCAACCCGATGCGCAGCGCCGTCTGGGCGCTGATCGTTTTCCTGCCGCTGTTTTCCGCTGCCGGCTATGCCTTTCTCGGCAGCCCGAAGGCGCTTGACCCGGCCAATACCCGCCCCCCGGAACCCAAAACAGCTCCCTTTTCCGCTGCGCAAATCGACGAAATGGTGAAAAACCTGGCGCAGAAACTGGAGAAGAATCCGGAGGATCCCACCGGCTGGAACATGCTCGCGCGCTCCTATCACGCGCTGGGACGCTATCCGGAAGCGGCGCAAGCCTACGAACAACTGCTTGCGCATCTGCCGCCGGGATCGCCTCCCAATGCCGAAATCCTGCTCGACTACGCCGAATCGCTGGCCGCCACGCAACAGGATTTCTCCGGAAAGCCGACCGAATTGATCGACCAGGCGCTGAAACTCGCCCCGGACGCAGAAAAAGCCTTGTTGCTGGCAGCGCTCGCAGCAGGCGAACGCCAGGATTTCGACGCCAGCGCGGCTTATTTCGAACGTCTCTTGAAGCAGCTTCCCCCCGATTCCGAGGAAGCGCATGCCGTTACTGACGCGCTGGCGCAATTGCGCGCGAAAAAGAGCGACAGGTAAAAAAGCTTCGATCTCAAAGCGCATTTTCCGCCCGACTTTTCAGGGCATTTAAGATAAATCAAACAGTCGTACCCAGCGCCTGCACTAGACTTTTCGCTACTTGCATGGACCTGACCGGATAATGCTTCCTGCATTGCCCGACAAAGTGCCGGATCTGTGCAGGGCAACGAGCGAATGGGAGAATCTAGAGCATGGAAAAAGGCGGCATCCGCGGGTTCTGGGCCAAGTTGCGTCGCCCGAGCGCGAAATATTCATTACTGACCCTGTTGGCAGTCGGCTTCGTCGTTGGCATCGTTTTCTGGGGCGGCTTCAATACCGCGCTGGAAGCCACGAACGAACTGGAATTCTGCATCCTCTGCCACGAAATGCGCGACAACGTTTACCAGGAATACAAGCAGACCATCCACTATTCCAATCGTACCGGCGTGCGCGCCATCTGTTCCGACTGCCATGTCCCGAGATCCTGGGGCTACAAGATGCTCCGCAAGATCAAGGCGAGCAAGGAAGTGTGGGGCAAGATCACCGGCATCATCGACACTCCGGAAAAATTCGAGGAGCATCGCCTGACGCTTGCGCAGCACGAATGGGATCGCATGAAAGCCTCCGATTCGCGCGAATGCCGCAACTGCCATTCCTTTGACGGCATGAACACGGAAAAGCAGAAAAAGCGTGGCGCGAAGATGCACGAAATCGGCAAAAAGGAGCAGCAGACCTGCATCGATTGCCACAAGGGCATTGCCCACCACAAACCCAAGGGCATGAAAGAGGACGAAGATGACGAGGCGTGGTGATTTTCCGCCGCGCTTTATTCGATGTTCCATCCATTCCATTGAAGAAGGAGAAGCAAAGTGAACCAACCGGCCATTCCCCTGAAACCCCTTTCCGGCGCGCTCATGGGCGCGCTCTTCCTCCTTTTCGGCGCGCAAACTGCTTCGGCAGCGCCTGACTGGAGCAAGGTGCCGAAACGCGATGTCATCGTCGCGCACGTCGGCGTGGTGCCCATCGAATGGATCAAGAAAAAATCCGACCATAGCGGCACCACCGGCCTGCGCAAGGGCGAAACCTGCGTTGGCTGCCACGAGGAAAAAGGCTCGCTGAATTTCGACATGGCGCGTATCGGCAAGGATCTCGAACCGAAAGGAATGCCGAAGACGACCAACTTCCCGGTTTCGGTACAGGCCGCCTACGACAAGGATCAACTTTATCTGCGCCTGAGCTTCAAGGCGCCTGCGGAAACCTCCGGCGAAAAACTGGACAAGGATAACGAGATGAAAGTCTCCGTCATGTTCGCAGGCGACAAGGAGCCTCTCGCCGCGCAGGTTGGCTGCTGGGAAACCTGCCATGCCGACGCGCGGACAATGCCCGGCGCCGACGACAAGAAAACCAAGCACGTCGATAACGCCAATCTCGACGGCGGCATTTTCTACGATCTGATCCAATGGCGTAGCGGCGGCGGAGCTGCCGGCGCCAAGGTCGACGGTCACGTCGCCGACACTCGCGTCATGGAAGGCGGAACCGCGCTGCAAGCAGCCACCGGCGAGAAGAAGGGCGATACCTGGACAATCACCTTCACCCGCAAGCTCACGGGCGGCAAGGGCGACGTCGCGCTGGCCGAAGGTAAGGTCGTTCCGATCGGCATCGCGGTTCACAACGGCTATACCGGAGGCCGTTTCCATTATGTATCGCTCGGCTACAAACTCGGCATCGGCGCCGACGGCGACATCAAGGCGACGAAACAGTAATTCCTTCCCTGAGAAATCAGGCATCGAAACGGGGCTGTCCGCAGCCCCGTTTTTTTATCGCTTTTTTCGGAGATCAATCCATCGCGCGGGGTGGATGACCAAGGCCACTGTTTTCTAAATTTACTTAAATAATGTTTCGCTACTGTGCTTATTTTTATCAAATAATTATTACAGTAATTTAGAAAATCACTCGCTTCTTCCCTTCTGCGCCAACACCTTGCGCAGGAATTGTCCGGTGTAGCTTTCCTTCCTTTTCGCCAGCGTCTCCGGGCTGCCTTCGGCGATGATGAGGCCGCCGCCGTCACCGCCTTCGGGGCCGAGGTCGATGATCCAGTCGGCGGTCTTGATGACGTCGAGGTTGTGCTCGATGACGACGACGGTGTTGCCGTGTTCAGCCAGGCGGGAGAGGACGGTGAGCAGGAGTTCGATGTCGTGGAAATGCAGGCCGGTCGTCGGTTCGTCGAGGATGTACAGGGTGCGGCCGGTGTCGCGCTTGGAGAGTTCGAGCGCGAGCTTGACGCGCTGCGCCTCGCCGCCGGAGAGGGTGGTGGCGCTCTGGCCGAGGCACACGTAGGAAAGGCCGACATCGACCAGGGTTTGCAGCTTTCGCGCGACGACAGGGACGGCGGAAAAGAATTCGTGCGCTTCTTCGACCGTCATGTTCAGGATGTCGTGGATGTTCTTGCCGCGATAGCCGATTTCCAGCGTTTCGCGGTTGTAGCGCTTGCCGTGGCAGACATCGCAGGGAATGTAGATGTCGGGCAGGAAGTGCATTTCGACCTTGATCATGCCGTCGCCCTGGCAGGCTTCGCAGCGTCCGCCCTTGACGTTGAAGGAGAAGCGCCCCGGCGAATAGCCGCGCGCCCGCGCTTCGGGTACGCCGGAGAAGAGTTCGCGGATCGGGGTCAGCAGTCCGGTGTAGGTGGCCGGGTTGGAACGCGGGGTGCGTCCGATCGGCGACTGGTCGACGTTGATGACCTTGTCGAAGAAGTCGAGTCCTTCGATGCCGGCGCAGGGCGCGGGTTCGATCGAGGATCCGTAGAGATGCCTGGCGGCGAGCGCGTACAAGGTGTCGTTGATCAGCGTCGATTTGCCGGAACCGGAAACGCCGGTGATGCAGGTGAAGAGGCCGACCGGAAGTTTGAGGCTGACTTCCTTCAGGTTGTTGCCCGTCGCGCCGCTGATGTGCAGCATCCGTTCGGGATCGGGCTGGCGGCGTTGTTGCGGGATCGGAATGCTGCGCCGCCCGGAAAGGTACGCGCCGGTCAGTGAATCGGGGCTGGCGGCGATGTCTTCCGGCTTGCCTTCGGCGACGATGGCCCCGCCGTGGACGCCCGCGCCGGGGCCGATGTCGACAACATAGTCGGCGCTCCTGACCGCGTCCTCGTCGTGTTCGACGACGATCACGGTATTGCCGATGTCGCGCAGTTGGCGCAGGGTTTGCAGCAGGCGTTCGTTGTCGCGCTGGTGCAGGCCGATCGAGGGTTCGTCGAGCACGTACATGACGCCGGTCAGCCCGGAACCGATCTGGCTGGCCAGCCGGATGCGCTGCGCCTCGCCGCCGGAGAGGGTTTCCGCCGAGCGTTCGAGGCAGAGATAGTCAAGGCCGACATTGATCAGGAATTGGAGGCGGTTGACGATTTCCTTCAGGATTTTTTCCGCCACCTGCGCCTTGTGCCCGGAGAGCTTGAGGGTGGAGAAATAATCGCGCGCCTGCAATAGCGGCAGGCGGCTGATTTCCGGCAGCGCCTTGTCGCCGACCCTGACGTTGCGCGCCTCGGTGCGCAGCCGCGTGCCTTCGCAGACCGGACACGGCGCGTTGCTGATGTAGCGCGCGAGTTCCTCGCGCACTGCGACCGAGTCGGTTTCCCGGTAGCGCCGTTCGAGGTTGTGGACGATGCCCTCGAAACTGTGTTCGCGCGTCACGAGCCTGCCGCGCTCGTTCAGGTACTGGAAGGGCAGGGTTTTCCTGGCCGTGCCGTAGAGGACGATTTGCCGGATTTCTTCGGGCAGTTCGTTGAACGGCGTTTCGATCTCGAATTCAAAATGCTTCGCCAGCGAGGAAAGCATCTGATAGTAGAACTGGTTGCGCCGGTCCCAGCCGCGAATCGCGCCGCCGGCAAGCGAGAGATCGGGGTGGGCGACAACGCGCTTCGGATCGAAGAACTGGATCACGCCCAGCCCGTCGCATTTGGCGCAGGCGCCCATCGGGTTGTTGAACGAAAAAAGGCGCGGCTCCAGTTCCTGCAAGGCGTAGGAGCAAATGGGGCACGCGAATTTGGCAGAAAAGAGATGCTCCTTCCCGGAATCCATTTCCAGCGCAATCGCGCGCCCGTCGGCGTGGCGTAGCGCCGTCTCGAAGGATTCGGCAAGCCGTTGGCGCATGTCCTCGCGCACCTTGAGACGGTCGACGACAACATCGACCGAATGTTTCTTGGTTTTCGCCAGCTTCGGCGGCGCGTCGATTTCGTGGATTTCGCCGTCGATCCGCAGCCGCGCGAAACCCTGCGCGCGCAGTTCGGCGAAAAGCTCTAGTTGTTCGCCCTTGCGTCCGGCGATGACCGGCGAGAGGATCATCAGTTTCGTTTCCGGCGGCAGCGCCAGGACATGATCGACCATTTGCGACACGGTCTGCGCTTCGAGCGGCTCCCCGTGCTCCGGGCAATACGGCGTCCCGGCGCGGGCGTAGAGAAGGCGCAGGTAATCGTGGATTTCGGTGACGGTGCCCACCGTCGAGCGCGGGTTGTGGCTGGTCGCCTTCTGCTCGATCGAAATCGCCGGCGACAAGCCTTCGATCAGGTCGACATCGGGCTTTTCCATCAACTGCAAAAACTGCCGCGCGTAGGCCGACAGCGACTCGACGTAGCGGCGCTGCCCCTCGGCGTACAGGGTGTCGAACGCGAGTGAGGACTTACCCGAACCGGACAGCCCGGTAATGACAATCAGCTTGTCGCGCGGCAAATCGAGGTTGATGTTCCTGAGATTGTGCGTGCGAGCGCCGCGAATACGGATTTCTTCCATGGGGAGAGGGAATGGGGATGATCGGGGTTTTTTGGGCTTTTTCCGGACGTTTCCCGAGAGGCTTTCCAAGCCTCCTGGCATGCCCCGTCCGGCGCAGTCGAACCTGATAATATACGCGCTTTCCATGGCGCCGGACAAACCCGTTTTCCGCTTTTTCGCTTTGGATTTTCCTGAAGCGCGGGCGTCCCGCCCGCTGCGGGCAAGATGCCCGCGCTCCTGCGACACCAAGCTCACCGATTTATTTCACCGATGAATTCCTCTCCTTCTGTTCCCTCAGCGATGAGCGCCGCCGAAAAGCGCGCCGGGGCAGGGCTGGCGGCCATTTTCGCGCTGCGGATGCTGGGCCTGTTCCTGATCCTGCCGGTTTTTTCGATCTACGCGCGGGATCTGCCTTCGGGGCATCATCTGGCGCTGGTCGGCTTCGCCATTGGCGCTTACGGGCTGACGCAGGCAATTCTCCAGATTCCTTTCGGGATGCTCTCGGACCGCCTCGGGCGCAAGCCCGTGATCGCCTTCGGCCTTCTGCTCTTTGCGCTCGGCAGCTTCATGGCGGCGGCCGCCGACGATCTTTATCTGATCATCGCCGGACGCATCGTCCAGGGCGCGGGCGCGATTTCGGCGGCGGTGACGGCGCTCGCCGCCGATCTGACGCGCGACCAGCACCGCACCAAGGTCATGGCGATGATCGGCTCCTCGATTGCGCTCGTGTTCGCCCTCTCGCTCGTCGCCGCGCCGCTCCTGTACGCCGCGATCGGAATGCCCGGCATCTTCGCGCTGACCGGCATCCTGGCCCTGTGCGGCATCGTCGCGCTGTACCGGCTGGTGCCGCCCGCGCCGCCCTTGCCCGCCCTCGAAGCAAAGGCGCGGACGCCGTTCAGGGCGTTGCTTTCCGATGGCCGCCTGTTGCGGCTCAATCTCGGCGTTTTCGTGCTGCACTTGATGCAGACGGCAATGTGGGTGCTGGTGCCACCCGCGCTGGTGCAGATCGGCGGCTTGCCGGCGGCGGAACACTGGAAGATTTATCTGCCGGCGGTGCTCGTTTCGCTGACGCTGATGGTGCCCGCGATCATCGCCGCCGAAAAACGCGGCGCGATGCGGCTGGTATTCAATGCCGCCATTGCCCTCCTGGTCGTGGTCCAGGCCGGCTTTGCCTGGCTCGGCGGATCACTGTGGCTGCTCGCGCTGTGGCTGCTGCTCTTCTTCGTCGCCTTCAATATCCTGGAAGCGACGCAACCCTCGCTGATTTCGCGCTTTGCGCCGCCCGAAGCCAAGGGCGCGGCGATGGGCATCTATAACACCGCCCAGTCCATCGGCCTCTTCCTCGGCGGCGCAATCGGCGGTGCGCTGGCGCAACACTTTTCCCCCACCGTGGTCTTCGCCCTCAACATCGCGCTGGCGCTGGTTTGGCTGGCGGTTTCGCTGCCGATGAAAACGGCCAGGCCGGGGGCCGCTTGATCGGGGCGATAAGACGACATACAATGATATATGATATGTATATCATATACGGAGAAAAACGATGAGCCGAATCCTGGTCGACCTGCCTGAGGCGCAGTTGGAAGAACTGGCCCTTCTCGTGGAAGAAGAACAGCGTCCGCGCGCTGCCGTGATCCGCGAGGCCATTGGGGAATATCTCGTGCATCACCGGCAGGGACAGGTGAAGGGCGTGTTCGGCCTCTGGAAGAACAGGCAAGTCGACGGTCTGGAATACCAGAGGGAGCTTCGTTCCGAATGGTGAAGGCGCTCTTCGACACGAACATCCTGATCGACTACCTCAGAGGTATCTCCGAGGCCGAGAGGGAGCTCTCGCGCTACGAAACCAGGGCGATCAGCACGATCACATGGATGGAAGTCATTGCCGGCGCAGACCCGGACGAAGAAGCCAACATTCGCGCCTGGCTGCGCACTTTCGAGCTGGTCGAACTGGACAGCGCCATTGCCGAACGCGCCGTCACCCTCCGCAAGGAAAAGCGCATTCGCCTGCCGGACGCGATCGTCTGGGCCTCCGCCCAGGTGAAATCCCTGCTTCTCGTTTCACGCAACACCAAGGATTTTCCGGAGGACGAACCGGGCGTCCGGGTTCCGTACAAGCTTCGGAATGATTAGAATCCCGGTTCAACGTGCCTATTTAACCAAGGAGCCTTCATCATGTCATCAGTCAATAAAGTGATTCTCGTCGGCAGGCTCGGCTTCGATCCGGAAGTGCGCGCCATGCCCAACGGCGAATCGGTCGCCAACGTCCGCATGGCCACCAGCGAAACCTGGAAAGACAAAAACAGCGGCGAACGGCGCGAAAGCACCGAATGGCATCGCGTCATCTTCTACCGCCGCCTGGCTGAAATCGTCGGCCAATACCTGCGCAAAGGCTCGCAAATCTACGTCGAAGGCCGCATCCGCACGCGCAAATGGCAAGACAAGGACGGCCAGGAACGCTACACCACCGAAATCGAGGCCACCGAAATGAAAATGCTCGGCAGCCGCGAGGGTTTGGGCGATCCTTCCTCCTCGTCCTCCTCGTCTTCATCCTATGCCAGCGGCGCCGAACCCCCCGCCTACGGCGGCGCAACCCCCTCGCAAAGCCAGAAGAAACCAAGCTTCGAGGATATGGACGACGACATCCCGTTTTGAGGATTGCCCGGCAAAAGAGCTTGAATACTTGTCGAGCGCAATCCCCAGGCTTCAGGTTGGGGGGACTCACAGCAAAATCCTTGCCATTTGAAAAATCCGTCAAAGCCATGAACCTTTCCGATTTGCTGCGTTTTGAGCACGTTGCCATCCAGTGCCACGACAATCCCGACGCCGACGCCATTGCCGCCGGTTTCGGGCTGTATTCCTATTTCACTGCCAGAGGGATCAAAGCCGTGCTTTTCTATGGCGGGCGCGCTCCGGTCACCAAGCCCAATCTGGTGAAAATGCTGACTCTCTGCGATATCCCTCTGGAACATCACCCGCAAAGCCGTGACTGGCCGGGCCTGCTCATCACCGTGGACTGCCAGTACGGGGCGGGCAACGTTTCGCCGATGCGCGGCGCCGAGGTGGCGGTCATCGATCACCATATCCAGGAATGCGCGATGCCGCCCCTGCATGACATCCGGCCCTATCTCGGCGCTTGCTCGACCCTGGTTTGGCTGCTGATGCAGGAAGCAGGCTTTTGCCTCGAAGAAATCGGAGCCGAACGCGGCACGGCCCTGCTGACCGCGCTGTACTACGGGCTGTACACCGACACCGGCGGTTTCTCCGAGGTCAGGCACCCGCTGGACCGCGATTTGCGCGATCAGGACGGAATCGTCGAGCGGATCATCAAGACGCTCAGAAGTTCCAATTTGTCGCTGGAAGATTTGTCGATTGCTTCTTCGGCACTGGCCGAATTGTCCTTCGATCCCCAGGGCGGCTTCGCCCTGGTCGGCGTCCGGTACTGCGATCCGAACCTCCTGGGCTTCATCAGCGATCTCGTCCTTCAGGTCGATACCGTGGATATAGCCGTGGTCTACTGCGAAACGCCGGGAGGCATCAAATATTCCGTGCGCTCGATCACCTGGGATTGCAAGGCTTCCGATCTGGCGGCCTGGTTCGCCGCCGACGGACTCGGTTCCGGCGGCGGTCACGCGGAAAAAGCCGGGGGCTGGATCAGCGGACGCAACCTGGCCGAGCATATGCCGAACCTCAGTGCTGCGGATTATTTCAACCGCCGGCTGCGCGAATACCGGGCCGCCTACGTCATCATCGACCATGCGACCGCGCCTCACGTGGAGGACATGCTCCCCGAAGCGTCCCGGGCGCGGCGCTATACGAAGCGCCCCCTGCGACTGGCCTATGTGCCCGCCGAGAAACTTCCGCGCGGCTCCGAGTTGCATATCCGCATGCTCGAAGGCGATATCAGCCTTGCCTCAAGGCCGGACACCTACCTGATGATCGGATTGCTCGGCGAGGTCTACCCCATTTCCCGCGCCGTTTTCGATTCCGCGTACCGCCCCCTGGACGCGCCCCTGCAATTGTCGCTGCCGTACACGCCTTCGGTGCTGGACAAAACGACGGGGATCCGCCTGCCGCTGGACAACATTGCCCGCCCCTGCATGCGTCTGGGCGGCGGAGTCGTGCACGCGGCGCTCCTTACGAAGGGTGTGAAGGTTTTCACCCGCTGGGATGCGGACAATTATCTCAAGGGAGAAAAGGGCGACTGGCTTGTCTGGCCGGAAGAAGATCCGACGGACATCTACATCATCACGGCGCCGCTCTTTCCACTGCTGTACGCCGGAGAAAACACCGAGGGAAACGCAGAAGCGGACGACGGCGGCGAAGTGCTCAATTGCGCTGGCCTCGACGTGGCCGCGCAACCCGGCGCTGTGCGGGCGCGGAAAAAACCGGTCATCGTGACCGTGCGTTTCGCCCGTCAGGCAGGCGTTTCCGCCACCCGCGAAGGTCCCGTGCCCTACGCGATCGGCGATGCCCTGATTACCGGCAGCAGCGGCGAAACATGGCCAGTGCAGCCGGCGCATTTTTCCGCTGCCTATACGCCTCTGGCGCCAACGCAGGCTGGACAGGAGGGAAGCTATCAGGCGCTCCCGATCGAAGTCGATGCCTTGCGCATGTCCGCCCATTTTTACCTCAGCCTGAAAAACGGCGGCCTGCTGTGGGGGCCGCGCGGTGACTGGCTGGTACAGTATGGCGATGGTGAGCACGGCATCATCGGCGCGCTGCTTTTCGCTTCGATCTATGAGATTTTGCGCATCCCGGAAAAGTCATGACCCATGACATTTTTGTAAGCTATTCCACCCGGGACAAGCTGTTCGCCGATGCGCTCGTGCACCGGCTGGAAAAAACCGGCTACCGCTGCTGGTATGCGCCGCGCGACATTGCGGCGGGCGTCGCCTGGCCCCAGGCCATCAGCAAGGCCATACGCGAGATTCCTCTCATGCTGCTGGTTTTTTCCGGCGCGTCCAACAGTTCGGACGAAATCTCCCGCGAATTGACCCTTGCTTCCAGCAATAAACGCATCGTGCTGCCGGTGCGCATCGAGAATGTCCAGCCGGGTACCGTGCTGGAATATCACTTGGCCGATCGGCATTGGCTGGATGTTTTCGGTCTCGAAGAAGAAGCGGCCATCAATCGCGTACTGGAAGGACTGGCGAGTTACGCCCACCTTCTCGCCGCCGCGCCGCCTGGACAAGCTCCCTTCGCGCCATCCCCGGACTCGCCGTCGCGAAAAGCCCCCCGCAGCCTGCGGGCGCTGTTAGCCGCCCTGCTCATACTGCCCGTCATCGCGGCCGTCTTTTGGCATGAGCACGCGCCCGATGGCACGGACGCCCTCAGCCTGTACGAACCACCCTCCCTGGCGCGCTACGTCAACGGCAATCCGTCCATCGCCGCGTATAGTCTGCGCCTGGCCCCGTCGCCCGATTCACCGCTGCCGCAATATCTCGTCGCGCTCACCGGCATCGGCGAGCCTTTTGATGGCCGCATCTTTCTCTGCCAGCAGCGGGAGTACAACAATACCTTCCGCTTTGCCGCCACCATTGACGGCCGGTCGTTTATCCTGCTCATCGTGGATCACATGGGCCGGGGCATGATCTACCAGCCCGGCAGCGCGCGGGAATACCCCGTCCTGCTTTCGCCCCAGAACAACAACGCCGCGAACGCCCAGCATATGCTCAAGATGTACCGGCAAGGCAAACGGTGGGCGGGCTGAACGAAACTTGGCGCAGTTTTCATTCAACCATGCCAAACATGATAAAATTCGGACGGCATTTTTTGGATAGACGCTTTCAACCCTGTTGGCAGGTGGAGAAAATTACCCGGCTTCACCGAACGCAAGAAAACCAGATGAAAGAGGTGCGTATATGTCGAGCAGTGTGAATTATTCGAGGGCTTACGACGTGTTCGTCTCCTATCGCAGGGATGGCGGCGAGACGATGGCGATCCTGATACACGACCGCCTCGCGTCGAAAGGCTTCAATGTGTTTATTGACGTCGAAGGTTTGAACTCTGGAAATTTCAACACGAAATTGCTTCAGGTCATCGAAAGCTGCAAGGATTTTGTCCTGGTTCTCTCGCCAAATGCACTGGATCGCTGCACGAACGAGGGGGACTGGGTACGCAACGAAATAGCACACGCGATCGGTCTCAATAAAAACATCGTCCCGATCATGCTGCGCGGCTTTCAATGGCCGGAACATCTTCCGGAGGACATGGCGGATCTCCCGATGAAAAACGGCGTCAACGCGAACAACAACGAGTATTTCGACGCCGCGATCGACAGGCTCTCCGAAAAATTCCTGTTGTCGAAGCCGATGAAGCTCTTCGACAAAATAAGCCTCTTTGCGAAAAACGCGGTCGACAAAACAAGCGAGGTCATCGAATCCGCACGGATCAACGAGAAAATCAGCGAAAGCAGGAGAAGGCTTTCGGAAACAAAGACACAGTTCGGCGACATGGTGGATGTTTCAAAGCTGAACACGAGGATCAGCGAGAGCAGGCACAGGGCCGACAACATCAAGCTGAAACTCGCCGATCACTACTGGGAAAAATACAAGGAAGGCGCGACGCTCGACGACGAGGCGGAGAAACTCTGTTCCGCGATCAAGGACGAAGTCGATCTGATGGACGAATGCAACCGCGAGATACAGAAAATAAAAAAGATACCCGAAACCCAGAGCGCGGCGAAGCCGGCGGAAGATTTCAAATGCGCGCAATGCGGCACGGTTCTGTCCCCGGAAGCGAAATTCTGCCCTGAATGCGGCGCGGTGGTCGCGGCCAAAACCCCCGAAGCAGCCCCGGAATTCATTGTTTGCCAGAACTGCGACGCGCAGACCCCGTTCGGCAAAAAATTCTGTCAGCGCTGCGGAAGCAAGCTGTAGGCCCTCCTCCCCGGCCTTGCAGGCGGCGCACCCCCTCGCAAAGCCGGAAGAAACCGGGCTTCGAGGATATGGACGACGATATTCCATTCTGAGGATCGGCGCCTGAAAAAGCCCGGAAGAATTTGTCCTTCCGGGTTTGTTGGTTTCTAAATTAGACTAAAGAATTCATGGTTTAGCATCACTACTGTAGCGGAACATTATTTAAGTAATTTAGAAAATTTCACAGATGATAGAAGACTTTGATTCGGATGAAATCCTCAAGCCTGAATCGAAAACTACTCTAAACTCGCGCAGTGCAAGGGAGGCTCACGGATGACCCCGGAAGAAAAAGCGCGCCAGAGAATCGACCTGAAACTCGAACAGGCTGGCTGGATCGTTCAGGACATGGATCAATTCAACCCGTCCGCCGGACAGGGGGTGATCGTGCGCGAATGTTCCACCGAGACAGGGCCAGCCGACTACATCCTGTTTGTCAACGGCATGCCCTGCGGCGTGATCGAGGCCAAAAGGGACAGCGCCGGGGCGAACCTCACGGTGGCGGAAACCCAGACCGAGCGTTATGCCAATTCCTCCCTCAAATGGCGCAAGGACAACACCCCGTTGCGCTTTCAGTTCGAGGCCACCGGGGAAATCACGCGCTTTACCGATGCCGCCGACCCACGCCCGCGCTCGCGCGAAATCTTCCATTTCTTCAGGCCCCAGCAACTGGCGCAATGGCTCGACGAACCTTCCTCCCTGCGGCAACGGCTGGCAAACGCCATGCCGCCGTTGCCGGAGCAAAAGCTGCGCGAATGCCAGGTCAGCGCCGTCACCGGGCTGGAAAAATCCCTTGCGCAGAACAAGCCGCGCGCCCTTGTCCACATGGCGACCGGCGCGGGCAAGACATTTACCGCCATCACTTCCGTCTACCGTCTGCTCAGATTCGGTGAAGCCCGCCGCATCCTGTTCCTGGTCGATACGCGCAACCTCGGCAAACAGGCGCATCAGGAATTCATGGCCTACACCCCGCCGGGCGATCACCGCAAATTCACCGAGCTTTACAACGTCCAGCGCCTCAGCTCCAGCAACATCGACCCCAGCGCGAAAGTGTGCATCAGCACCATCCAGCGCCTGTATTCGATCCTGAGCGGTGAGGCCATCGACGAATCGGCAGAAGACGTTTCGCTCAACGAAATACAGCAAACCGAAAAGCAGGCCAGGAAAGTCATTTACAACCCGGCGGTGCCGGTCGAGACCTTCGATTTCATCATCATCGACGAATGCCACCGCAGCATCTACAACCTCTGGAAACAGGTGCTGGACTATTTCGATGCTACCCTGATCGGACTGACGGCCACGCCGGACAAGCGCACTTTCGGCTTCTTCAACGAAAACATCGTTGCCGAGTACAGCTATGAGCAGTCCGTGGCCGATGGCGTCAATGTCGGCTACGACGTTTTTGAGATCGAGACCGAATTCACCAAAAAAGGCAGCGTGATCAAACAAGACTGGTGGGTGGATCGCCGCGACCGCGTCACCCGCAAGAAACGCTGGGCCCAAGCCGAGGAAGATACCGTCTACACCGGCAAGGAACTCGACCGTTCGGTCGTCAACCCCAGCCAGATACGCAACGTGATTCAGGCGATGAAAACGGCGGTGGAGACGCAAATTTTCCCGAACCGCCAGGAAACTCCCAAGACGCTGATCTTCGCCAAAACCGACAGCCACGCCGACGATATCGTCCAGATCGTCCGCGAGATTTACGGACAGGGAAATGCCTTCTGCCGGAAAGTCACTTACCGCGCCGAGGAAGACGCCGACAGCATCCTCTCCAGCTTCCGCAACGACTACCACCCGCGCATCGCCGTCACCGTCGACATGATTGCCACCGGCACCGACGTGAAGCCGCTGGAAGTCCTGCTCTTCATGCGCGACGTGCGCAGCCGGGGTTACTACGAACAGATGAAAGGCCGGGGCGTGCGCAGCCTGGATGCCGAGGGCCTGAAGCGCGTCAGCAACAGCGCGGAAGGCGCCAAGACCCGTTTTGTGCTGATCGACGCCGTGGGCGTTGAAAAATCGCTCAAGACCGAAAGCCGCCCAATGGAGAAAAAGCCCGGCATTCCCCTGAAAGACCTTCTGCTGGGCGTGGCGATGGGCAGCCGGGATGAAGACACCGTGCTCTCGCTCGCCAACCGTCTGGTGCGGCTGAACAAACTCCTGGACGACAAGGCCAGGGCACGCATCGAAAAAGCGTCCAACGGCATCCCGCTGGCTGAACTGGGTAAAGCCATGATCAACGCGCTCAACCCGGATAGCATCGTGCAGGCTGCGCTCGAAACCGCCAGGGAAAAGGGCATCACCCGCAGCGAGGACACCCTGCTCCCCGAAGAAGCCGAAACCGCCCGCGCCAAGCTGGTGAGCGCCGCCTGCAAGCCCTTTGACAACCCGACACTGCGCAACGAAATCGAAAACGCCCAGCGCGAACGCGAACAGATCATCGACCATCGCAACATCGACCAGCTGACTTTCGCCGGCTTCAGCGAACAGGCCGAGGCTCAGGCGCAGAAAGTGATAACCGGCTTTGTTGATTACCTTGAAAAGCACAAGGACGAAATCGCGGCATTGAGTTTCTTCTATCAGCAGCCCTACCAGCGCCGCGCCCTCACCTACGAGATGATCGAAGAACTTCACGAGCATCTGGCAAAGCCGCCGTTGATGCTTACCACCGAACGCCTCTGGAGTGCCTATGCCCGCGTGCGGGGCAGCCAGGTGAAAGGCGCGGATCGCAAGCGCCAACTCACCGATCTGGTATCGCTGGTGCGTTTTGCCCTGGGGCTGGAGGGCGAACTGAAACCATTTGCCGACGAAGTGGACAAGCGTTTCCAGGCATGGACTTTCCGCCACAACGCCCAGCGTGCCACGGCCTTTACGCCCGAGCAGATGGAGTGGCTGCGATTGATGAAGGAGCATATCGCCAGCAGTTGCAGCATCCAGCGCGACGATTTTGATTACGCCGAGTTGGCGGCCAAGGGCGGGTTGCAGAAGGCGTGGAGGATGTTTGGTGAGGAGTTGGATGGGCTGATGGATGAGATGAATGGGGAGTTGGTGGCGTGAGTGGGGTGCCGAAGGGGTGGGTAAAAGCAACCTTGGAGGCTGTTGCTGACGTGCGCGATTTTGAACGCGAACCGATCAATTCTTCTGAGCGTGAGAGCCGCATAAACGGCAAGAAAGAAAGCGATCTTTACCCGTATTACGGTGCAACTGGTCAGGTCGGATTTATTGATTCATATAGGTCAGAAGGACAGAGAGTACTGCTTGGTGAAGATGCTGCCCCTTTTCTCGATCCGGTTAAAGATAAAGCTTATTTAGTGAATGGGCGTTTTTGGGTAAACAACCATGCTCACGTCCTTGACGGCGCTGTCGGACTAATCGACAACAGATTTTTGTGCTACCAACTTAACACTGTTGACTATCGTTCATTTGTTACTGGTTCTACTCGATTAAAGCTTACCAGTGCAGCAATGCGGCAGATACCGCTTATGGTTGCCCCCGCCGCCGAACAAACCCGCATCGTCGCCAAACTCGAAGAACTCCTCTCCGACCTCGATGCCGGTGTGACCGAACTCAAGGCCGCGCAAAAAAAGCTGGCGCAATACCGTCAATCCCTGCTGAAAGCCGCCGTGGAGGGTGCGCTCACGGCAAGATGGCGTGTAGGGGCGGGTTTGAAACCCGCCCCTACGGCGGAACCGGGGACAGCGCCTGAACACGAAACCGGCACTCAACTACTCGAACGCATCCTCACCGAACGCCGCGCCCGCTGGGAAGCCAAACAACTCGCCAAGTTCCAGAACCAAGGCAAAGCGCCGCCCAAGGACTGGCAGAAAAAATACCCTGAGCCGGTCAAGCCGGATACCAGCGGCTTGCCGGAATTGCCGGAGGGGTGGGTGTGGGCGAGTCTGGATATGCTGGGAGATATTGCTTCAGGCGTTACCAAAGGCATGAAGCACGGCAGTGATGTATCAGTACGCCAAGTGCCATATTTGCGCGTAGCCAATGTGCAGCGTGGTTATCTCGATCTATCTGAGGTAAAAACTATCCTTGCTGCTGAGCGGGACATTGCTGAATTAACTCTACAAAGCGGTGACGTGCTGTTCAATGAAGGTGGTGATCGCGATAAGTTGGGACGTGGATGGGTGTGGTACGGCGAAGTAGCCGAATGTATCCATCAAAACCATGTTTATCGCATGCGTCCATATTTATCAATGATGCAACCTGAACTGATTTCGCATCATGGCAATACCTTCGGTAAACTTTGGTTTCAGCACGCAGGCAAGCAAACAACCAATCTGGCCTCTATCAACATGACCATGTTGAGGGCTTTTCCGGTGCCAGTGGCTCCCGCCGTTGAGCAGGTTGAAATCCTGGAGCAAATTCAAGCGCAGTTGGATAACCTGAACAAACAGGAGCAGGCAACAGAATTAGCCATCAAACAATCCGCCGCCCAACGCCAAAACATCCTGCGCGCAGCCTTCGCCGGTCAACTCGTGCCGCAAGACCCGAACGACGAACCGGCCAGCGTGCTGCTGGAGCGTATCCGAACGGAAAGGGCGAACGGAGTGAAACCCAAGCCAAAAGCGAGAAAACGCAAACCCCCTTAGGAATCTCTGAACAACCCATGTGTTTCAATGCTTGAAGTAAAAAATCCTGCCTCTGGCAAAGAGGAAATGCTCGGAAGCTGTTTTTTGCTTCAAAAGGCCGTTTTTGAAGCCGTTTGCCCCG
>Ga0123357_10001020_pt1 | contig 28737 bp, 21 predicted proteins | sample TergutEmb28metaG_FD_89873 | JGI IMG/M metagenome (GOLD analysis project Ga0123357, IMG submission 89873) | Embiratermes neotenicus P4 segment gut microbial communities from Petit-Saut dam, French Guiana - Emb289 P4 | ecosystem: Host-associated > Arthropoda: Insects > Digestive system > Gut ...
AAACTCTATAATTACAGTGTAAATTAAACAGTGGCATCTATTTTAGTATATTTTTATGCTATTTTGTTCACATACGACAGGGGGCAGAAGTTGACAACTTCACAATAAGCTTCAAAATTTCAAATCTTCATAAAAAAAAAAGTAATACCTTGTTGAACTGAATTAAATGGGGAAAAAGGTCATCCACATTAAGTAATAAACCAAAATAACAAAGCAAAAAACAGCCCTTTTTAAAAAAAAAAAAAAAAACTTAGTGTTATAGGTAGTGCTGATCTTGTAATTAAATACCTATGTATTAATTTACAAGATACCAACAGAAATAAAAAGAAATGCCACTCTAGAGCCATTATTTAAAACTAAAAAATAAAAAAAAGGCACAATACCAATATTTATTCATCGAGAGAAGAGTCAGAAGTTGCACCTGTTTTTGAACATAATAATGCAGGTTTGATTAAACTGTTAAGTTCTGTCTGAACAGACCTCTGCTGCTGTTCTTTAATGCGTATCTCCCACACAGTTCTTAGGAGTTTGTAATATGCCTGCAATTCTCAATTTGCTGAAGAGACCACATAATTGATTACTGCAACAACTGGCATCTCCAGCAGAGCTAAGACGCTTCTTCTTCATTGTAGATTTCTTGTGGTTCATCTAGTTCATTACCTGATCCTGCTGCTGCCTTCCTCAATCCCATGTGTCTTTCAAAGTATGTACTCAACTGTAAATATAATTTTTCACATTTGTCGCCCCAGATTATCTGACACCCAAATTAACTGTGACCAGATCAGCAAGGGTTTACTGAACTAGGATATAAAAATAATAAATGTTGAGATATGCAGTGTGTACCACACATGGGATAATAAATGCAATCAAAATTTCCGTCAGTTAACACGAAGGGAAGAGAACACTTGAAACCCTTAGGCACAGATGGGAAGATACTATTCATGTGCATCTTAAAGAAGTCAACGGCAGGTTCTCGTGAGTATGGCACAAAAAAAGCCCATTGGGTGCCAAAAAAGGCAAGGAAAACTTCTTGATGAACTACACAGCCATTAGCTTCTCAAGGAGAACTTTGTGGCACAGAGTTAATAATAATAATATTTATTAACTGCAATTAGGTTGTCACCCAGTGGCAGTAGTTCAATTTGTAGTTGTCTGTTTTACTTCTGAACACAGAAATAAACATCTTAAACAACACTCTGATAGCGGAAAAAAGCATCTGATGTTCACCTGGGCTTTCATTGTCCAAGATGGCAATTCCAAAGCAGTTTTCAGAAGAATGCAAATCTCAGCTACATGCTGCCTGATACCCGATTCTGTCCCTGGAGTTGCCTCATGCCAAACTTCCTCCCAAACACTAACACTGCTGACCTCTGGAATGGAATAAATATTGCATTAAACACACAAATGTTATGAAGTTAACAATAATCTGCTTGGTTTACAAGTCATTAATGCTAACAGTATACAGGCCCCATATATTAAACTTTACCGTTGTACAACAATAACACAGAAATTTTGAGGTTGTGAAGTAGGATTCTGTCCCTAAATGCATGAAATCATGTTTGGAAAATGTGATTTAACTTACAGTATTAGCCTACATATAAATTTTCTTAATTTTCTAATTTTGGAAAGACAATGGCACTAAGGGGCACAACAGAAATGAAAGATAAAGGTACAAGGAAAGTGGCGCCTATGCATGCCATGAAGGCATGGAGGAGCAGAGGCATAGCTCCAATCATTCTTAACCTCAGCAATTGATGGAGATGAGTGGTCAGCTTCATGCCCCACCTGCTTTATCCTGACAAAAATAACTCCTGATACCCAATGAACAGGAGGCTGTGTGAGCCCCACAGTTAGCCTGGATATTTTGGAGAAATAAAAATCTCTTGTCCATTCCGAGATTCAAAGCCCATAACATCCTGCCCACAGTCTAGACACTGCAGGATATGTCAATATAATCCGAAGCAATAACAACACCTTCCAAACAGCAGTGTCAGCTAAAGTTAATTTCAATAACAATCTTCATAATCTATTATCATAAAAACAATGGAAAGAAAAATGCAAAACCTGAAGGTGTTGAATTAAAAAAGTGGCTAGATTATATAACTTGCTCATGTTACTTTTAAAGTATATGCCAATTAATTCATAATTTTCGATCATGTATCATCTTTAACCTATATTGTCCAGCCAGTGTAGCCACTAACAACCAGTATTATTTTCATTTTTAATGCCCAAACCTGCACCTGCATGGAACAGTATTTTCCCATTTGTCTGTAAAGAGTTACATTTAATGGGATATGGGTGTCCCATTCAGCTGATAAAGGTTAACCATTACTGTCCAGAAACAGGAATTCCAGGTTCTCTTATGTCAGTATAGGTAATAAGATTGTATCTCAGGATTAACACTACCAGAACAAACCACAAAAAATACAATGCTTGATCAGCCAATATAACATTGCAATGCACAACCAATAAAGCTTAAACAGAAGAATGCTATCTTGCTGCAAAGCATATTGCTCAATTCTGTTGCAAAATTATATTTACCACAAAGCTGCAAATGGAGCATTAACAGAGTGCATGGACTGAGGCAAGCAATGACTCAAATACAATCTCAGAATTGCTTGTGGTTGATCAAACATCCCTATATTTCCAGTCCTTAATATTAATTACAAAAAATTTTTAGATTTAATCAATAGATGTAACAGTGCATTTTGGAATACACACTGCAAACAAAAAATTTGAAATACACAGACAAACAGAATCTACCCATAGTTAGGGATTCACCAATATGAGTGCAGTTTTTATGTTACTCTCTCCTTGACACAGTACTGCCTCCAAGACTGAACCTATTTGAATACTACAGTAAAGAGAAAATTATATGCAGAACATTAGCATTAAGTTCCTTGACTGGAACCACAAACTTTAATTATTAAGTACGACTTCCATTCAGTTCCTCAGATGTAAGGGAAAAGGTATTCATGCATATGGCCATTATAAACTGGCCTTACATGCATAGTGGAAGCTTGTCAGTACCAATGCCAGTAACATGACCTTACCTGAATTCTTACTGGCATGCATTGCAAAAAATACTAATGGTATAACATCAGAACTGTATTCCTTTAGAATATCTTGATTGTGCTGACCAATTGCTTGTAGTGTGTATGCACATGCAGACCTCACTGATTCATCTGTGAACACAATTTAAATGCAATTAAATTCAACTTTCTACAATAATATAAGAAATTGTAACAATTTTCTACGCTAAAATAACAAAGTGTAACACTTATTTACAATCACAAATTAAGGGAAGATTTAAAACTCCACATAAACCAGTACAGAGATACATTAGTTTCTATTACCTTCTTTCTCAAAGTACCAAGTCTTTATTTTGGCAAAAAGTTTCTCAAGACTAGAATCCTTGGCAGTGCTAACCAAATGGCCAATACTAACAGCATAATTCTTCCGGATTGCCGCATTTCTGTCTGTCAAGCCATTTAAAAGAGCTGCCAGAAGTTTCCCTACAACAGCGTGAAAAAATAAAGGTACCAACATTTTTATAATAATCAAATCTGAAAGTCACTATACTCTGAAACTATTACAGACCTTAATTATTTAAATTATATTACACATGTTATATTCCATTCTACTAACATACATGTATTTACATCAAACACAAGTAAATCTGTGATCAATCTGAATATATAATTGAGGAAGTGGACAGAAAGCACGAAAGCATATTCCAGGAAAACATAACACCATCCTGGTGGAAGTTCTGGCAGCATCAATAAAAGTGCACACAGACTTAAGCAACATACATATACAAGGAACATAAAATACAAGTTTCACTGTATTTGTAAATATAGTTACACTCACTGTACAAAATAAATGGGCAAAATATACACACAACACAATACTACAGTACTGATGCCTGGCTAGTTTGCATTCTCTTTCATAAATATGATCTGTGGTGTGTCACATTACCTGGAATACATTCAAAAATTTTAGACATTACAGCACATCATAAACAAACATGCAACATACACCAAGTATATATATATATATGAAGGTACGAAGGTAGATTTTTCCTTGTCTGTGCCACGAAGGCATCAAGAGCAGAGATACAGCTCCCCTCATTCTTAACCTTGGCATGATATGCAGATGACTGATCAGCTTCATCCCCCTCTCACTTTTCTCCCCAGAAAGAACCCAGGTACCAATCTCTTGCCCCTGCTGGGATTCTTACCCTGGATTGTCCAGCCCACACATAGTCACTATACCAAACACAATATCCCAGCAATTTGCAATGACAATCACTGCATAATTATTAGTTGGAACACAACAGAATGTTCAACTTTAACATTATCCCAGCTCACTACATATATGTAGACACCACTCAGTGTCAAGAATGAAATAAACTGTTGAACTGTGTGATTTGTATGCAATAAAACCAGCATACCTGTGTATGGCTGCAGTTCCTGCTTGAGATGGTACTTCAACAAAACTATCAGGTGGGCACATGCCACTCTTGTTCCGAGACCCACAGAACTCCGCATCAGCTCAAGCACCTTTGGTATCAGTTCACCTAAGGTACTAGCATCAACATACTGCAGACACTGCAAACAAAAAAGAGCTCAATCACAACTGGTTGAAGTTCACAATTAGAATCAACATTTATGGTGACAAAACATTACATACATGTGGCCATTAGTTATTTATTTCTACTTCATTCTGTTTTAATTATTAGTTATCTCTGAATAGAAATGTATGCAGTATGCATTTCACTGTAAGATACAATTCCTTTATATTTGTCTTTTTTCAAAACTATGGAGACACCTTACATCCATGGACAAAGGAAAAATGTCCAAGACAAATGCCAGCCAATAACTTTGCAAAAACAGACATCTGTCATCTGTAAAGTGTTCACACAGCATTATACCAAAATGAACATACTTAAAGCAGTAATAATGAGGTTTTCATTAACATTAGAGTAACTACCTTAGTTGCCCACAAATTATCCAATGATACATTTTTGAAGCCATTTCTCTGCATTAGAGGTACGTGCATTCTGTAATGGAACTATAGTCATCAGACATCTTATCAAGTCACATTCCATTGTGATATCAGGAAAATCATATTCCTCTGCCACTACGTTTCTATTACATTAAACTTATAAAAGTTTTACAAGTAAATAGGAACTTGAAGGTAGGTCTCAGTCCCTTCACAGACCACCATCAAACCTTTCACAGGAATATCAAAATTTATTTCACAGTTCACTGTGGTCACCAGAATAAGTGCCTGATCTTGGCTGTATACAAGCATATTTTACAAATCTCAGAATGGGTTGTGTTATGGTACATATAAAATATTCTGTGGTTATATAAAAAATAACCATAATTATAGAATTATTAAAACAAAATACCAGCTGGTCAGGTAATGTAGAGATCATTGTTATTTTTAGCGTGTTAAGATGTTTTGGTCAGAGATCACAGAACCAGTTACATTTATCCAAGAATTTTTAGCACCTGCTTTCTTTATGTTTGTGATAATTTCACTAGTACCATGGTGTAGAGGTATATTTAGTTCATATTTGCAATTCACATTTGTACTTTATATGCATTATATAAGGCTTCTGTCTTTGGAATAAATCATGGACGTTTCAGTGAGCTGTAAGGTGTGCTGTACTGCTCAGTGGCTGACACGGGTAGCATAAAGTGAAACATAAGTTAATGTTTTTAAACACTAAAATTTTAAATTTTTTAATTAAACACAATAAATACTATATTAAAGTTACTTTTTATTTCCCAACTGCCTGTGTAACTGCTTGTATTTAATGTAGGTAGCAACTAAGAAGACTGTGGTGGTGACTTGTTTAAGTTTCAACATGTCTGAATATCCTGATGTGGGTGTTTGGTTAACAGCTACAGTTGGTGGTATCTTGAATTACTATAATAGAGCTGCATAATTCTAAGATAACTAGCCACATGCACATCACAAAGACAAAGTGCCATACTCTTGTGGCAAACCAACATTAATTTCATCACACTGATGCCATCTGGTTGGGCTATGTTACAGTATATGTTCATTGCTAAGCTGTTTGTTCAGTCACAACTCATAGCTTGCAGAGAACACAATTAAAGCTCTACTGTTCCTTTGGTACGAGTTCATATCTCACAGAAGACCAGGTTGTGACTCACAAATCATATTTCACAGCCTCTTTCACCAGTCATTTCTTTGTTCTTATGGCAAACCAAGCTTTAATTTAACCCATTGGACTGCCAGCATCTGGTTTCATTTTGTCGTCAATGCTGAATCTTCAGCCTCAGCTTGAATTCACAGAGAATGCAGTCAATGCTTGACTATTCCTTCAGCCTCATCATTGACCTCACACAGAACCAGGGTGTCACTAACAGCAAGTGCATGGCTTACTCACACTTAGGTTATTATGTATAAGGCGATCACAGATATGGCAAGTGGCAACTATGGATAAACAATGAAACATATATACATATCATATATACATGTAGGTGAATGTATGCACACATAGGTATGTATGTGCCTTCTATGTAACATTTTCAATTAAACACTTTCAAGTACCTTTGCTACTGTCTCAGTGGTGTAATGGCTCTTAGCAAATGAGGCTCTCACAGCATCTATCACTTCCTGGGTTTGGTGCTCTGCCCCAAATTGCACACTGAGTTGACTGAGGCCACGAGATTCCAGTTCTCCTGTTGCTTCAAGGAGAGCAGGAATAAGGAGAGGAAGATGAGGTTTAAGTAGATCCCCAGCCGATCCCACCAGCTGTGATATGGTCTGTAAACTGCAAATGAGGAAACAAATTTTTCAAGTTTAACTCACTTGCAAATGTCAGGAAATCCTGTTAGCCATTCAAGAGTACACAAATTTGTGGTAATTATTGCTCTTTCCAGCTTAAAAGGTCCATAAACATCACAGCAAATAGCAAATACAGCAAAACTGTGTTAATGTGACTCATATGAGACCAGAGAGGTGCTGAATTATCAAATATTCTGGATTATCGGACAGTACCTATGCTGACCTACATTCTTACAGGCAATTTTTGTTACTGCTCCTATACTTGGACTGTACAACTATCAAAGCAGTATACCATTTGGATATCTCCTTCATCTGTTGCTTCAGGGTCATCAGGGTCATCTTCTCTGTTTTCTAGGGCTGAAGAAGTCGATGGACTAGAAGACAAGGGGTCAACAGATACCACTACAGCTGATGAATAGACACCATAAGAGACCTTTCTAAATGTGTCCCTGAGATCTTCCTGTTTCATAGATTATGCTTTTTTCTGGGAAAAAAGCAGAACTTCTGATCTTGGGATTACTCTCCTCAAGCACTGGTTTAAGAAGATTTCCAAATAATTGGATGACAGATTAAAGGAATTTTGCTTAATGGCATTAAAAAACTGTGTTTCAAAAATGGTGTTCATAGCACAGCTTCTTCAGTGTATCACTACCTCAACTTTTTGATGAGAAACAAATACCACCGATACATACTCCACAAATACCTTGCCCCAGGCAACTCTCTTCTTTTTTCAAAATCAAAAAGTTTTCTCAAAGGTACCTACTGTGAGTCAATCAAAGACATCCATAAAAATCAGCAGTTACTTAAAGCACTCTAACAAAATTATTTCTGTGGTTGCTTCAAAACATAAAAGGCTCCCATGGAGCAATGTGTAGCTTCCAATGATAATTACTTCGAATGGGATAAAATGAAGATAAAATAATTTCTTTAATAAAGTACCAGAACTGGTCCTGTTGTTTAAAAACCATACCTTATATATCTACAACAACTATTAAACATGCTGCACAAATTTGATACCTGATTGCCCGCACTTCAGACACTGTGTTACAAATTCCTGAATTCAGCAGAACAGGCAGAATTGTTTGCACCATTTCCTCCCCTGCTTTCCCATTGTTCAGATCACAACAACGAACACACAACTGCAACACACATAAGAAATTATTCTTTAAGAAGCAGCACTTATTTTCTGCATCAGTACAAGGAAGCATTATTTCTCACTTTAATTCCTTGTAATATGTAGTAGCTTCTAAATGTTCCCAGAATCACTTCAGTCCTGAGAAATACAAACAGTACAATCATTAAGCTACATTTCCTTCAAAACAGTCCCCTTGTGCAACTACGCACTTCTGCCAGGAACTGTAAAGGTGTTGGAAACATTCCTGGAACCAATTTTGTGCAAGCCTTTTCAGCTCTTCTGCTGTATTCTTCATGATGTCAGTAGCATCACAAAGGTGCCACCCCATCAATGTTGATTTCAGTTGAGGGAACAAGTAAAAATCAGCTGCAGCCAGGTCAGTAGCGTATGGGAGATGCCCCAGTGTTGTCACATTGTTCTTTGCTAAGAAATCGTTCATCGCAACCAACCAGTATGCTGGAGAACTGTCATGAAGGAGAAACCAACTGTTGGTTCTCCATTTATCGGAGCATTTCCTTCTGACTGCATCCCTAAGGTGACAAAGGATATCAATGTACAATTGTTTATTCACAGTTTTACCTTCCGAGATGAACTCATAATGGATAATGCCCTTCCAGCATTGCCTTTCCTTTACTCCCATCAACTCAAAATTTTTTGCTTCAAGGTGGTGGTGTTGATTTCACTCAAAACATTGCTGTTTTGTTTGTGGATCATACAAGAAGCACCATGTTTCATTCCCTGTGACTTTGTTGTCTTTTACCAACCATATCGAAGAGGTCACCAGAAATGCTCATTTGTGTTTATTTTTGCTCAGGCATCAGCATTCAAGCTACCAGTGACGACAAAAAAGGAGCATGTTCAATACATCGCGAAGAATACTGTGACAACTTCCAACAGAAATTCCAACCTCTGATGCAATTTGCTCCACAGATTTCCTTCTGTCACTTCTCACAACCTCTCACACACACTCGATATTTGTTTCATTTATTGACGTTGATGGGTGACCACTACATAGATCATCATCAACAATCTCGCGTCCATCAGTGAAAGGTTTATGCCAGTCACACACCAGAGATTTTTTCATTGTTCTGTCACCATACAGTTGCTGCAACACGGTTAATGTCTCTGCTGGTGACATCTGAAGCAATACACAAAATTTGATATTTGTTTGTTCAGTTACGAATGCTTCCAACTGTGACACAATTTCACACATACTAAAGAAACACAACTGCCGTTATGCCTTTAGAGGTTATGAAAGAGCAAAACTACTTCTGAGATAACATCATGACTGGTGCCAACTTATGGGACAGAAATTTCCCTTGTGCAACAAATCACATAAATTATACCAGGAAATTCCTATGAATTAGACCTACAAATTTTGGGAACTTTTTGAAGCAACAACATATTTCTTTCCATTAAGAACTGAAGAGTTACTAGATCCTGAATTTTAATATGGATAAGGAAAGATCAAAAACCTCAAACATCTGGTCACCAGTACGAAAGGGTGCTGATAAGTCCCTAGCCCAACCTACTTCCTGATGTTGTAGGATGAAACCAATAGTGTCACTGGAAAGAGGGGTCTGTTCATGTGCCGAATTGCAAGCCTTTTCTTGTTACAGAGGCTGAAAGGAAGCATGTCAGGTGACGCACGTGTTTTCAACAACATGGAGACATGAGCTGTCATCAAGTTTTTTTTTCCCTGCAAGGCAAGGTGGCGAAGGAAATTCACACCATTCTGACAGAAACATTAGGGGAGCATGCACCATCATATGCCACTGTCAAAAACTGGGTGGCCCAGTTTAAACGTGGTAATATTTCCACCTATGATGCGCCTTGCCCTGGACAACCCAAAACAGTGACCATCCCGGAGATTATTGATCAAATTCACGAGCTAATCTTGGAAGACTGCCGAATTTCGACTAAATCAATAGCTGAGCAACTGGGCATCTCACATGAGCGGGTTGGGTCCATCATTCATGAAGATTTGGACATGCGGAAGCTCTACGCGAAGTGGGTCCCAAAATGCCTGAATACAGATCTAAAACATGAATGGTGCCAGTCATCTGAGGAACTTTTGGAATTTTTCGGCACGATCCAAATGATTTCCTGTCATGATTGGTGACCATGGAAGAAACCTGGTTATATCACTATGACTTGAATACAAAGCAACAATCAATGGAGTGGCAGCACACCCCACCCCAAAAAATTTCAAGTGCAAAAATCCTTTTTTGGGATCAACACAGCATCCTCCTCATTGATTATCTTCCAACCGGCCAAACTATCACCGCGAAGTATTACTCATCTCTGCTGGTGCAAATGAAAGACATTTTGAAGGAAAAATGCCGTGGGTAGGTCACCAAGGGGGTCCTGTCTTGAACGACAATACCCCAGCTCACTGGGCACTTGCAACCCAGAAGAAACTGGCCTACATGGGCTTCCAGTGTCTTGATCACCCAACCTATTCTCTGGATCTGGCCACATTGGACTACCACCTGTTCCCTGCACATTAGACTACCACCTGTTCCCTGGACTGAAAAATCAATTGCTAGGTTGCCATTTTTCGTCCGACGCAGAGACCTGGTTGGACAGACAACCTTCTGAATTTTTTTTGAGTAGCTTGCAAAAGCCAGAGCAACGGGCTAAGAAGTGTATTGAGCTTTGTGGGGAGTATATTGAATAAACCCCGAGTTTGGTCACTGTACCTTGTTACCTTCCTGGTCAGGCTAAGGACTTATCGGCACCCCTTCATAGTAACTGAAAAATTTTGTTAAAGTTCAAAGCAAATGTACTGTCACTGAAGTTTATAAACAGTTTCCATTTTTAACACTTTAGACACCCTTTGATAAAACTGAATTTAACAAACATATTGGCAGTATCATACATTCATCACAAGCAAGCAGATAATTACAAACCTTTGATACAACTTTAGTAGTATTGCCTGCAGCCTGCCTTGTCCCCTCATGAACATCATCCATAACACGGAACAGCTGGGTCCACAGGGATGGAAAACTATCTACAGAATCACACATACTCTTGCTGCCACCACCTCGAAGGAAGTCTGCCAGAGCAAGGCAGCAAGACAAGCGGACACGCCACTGAGGTGCAGTTAAGTTTGCTAACAGATCAGCCAGAATTTCCTTGTGATACAGGTCAATCTGAACACCAACAACAGAATATAATAACAACAGCTGCTAAAGAAAGATAAGGAATTAGCACAGTAACTGTCTCAAAATTGCCATAACTTTCCACTGCTTCAAATCCATCAATGACAATCTACTGCATAATGCCTGTAGTAAAAATTTTAAAAAATCTCAAGCACATGAGACAACCTAGCAGTCTCCTCACCAAAATGCAGGTAAGGAAAATACACACGCAGCCATCAGTCACATATATGAATGGCTTGATCACACATTCCTACCATGCACTTCAGTGTTTCAATAAAATAAACCAACAGAGTACATACACATATCCACACACATTTCACAGATCCAGTATCTGCCAATAGACAGCTGAATATGAAACAAGCCAATATCAGACATTACACACACATACACACAAACACACACAAGACAATGGACACAACAAAAACACACTACACAAAAATAAACAATACAACACAGTAATATATAATCAGAGTTAATATATACTCTAGAGCCATATAAATACTGACTCTACAACATATATTAAAATGTTAGGATTATTGGGAGACATCTTGGCTGTGAGAGAAAAAATCTTCAAGTGAATAAAAGTAATAGTAATATGATACCTTCAGAATGCAACTTTAAAATCTGATTTGTCATTTTGTAGTTTCAATGAAACAGAAAGCAGAATATTAAATATCTACATACAAGAGTTAAGTAACCCCTTTCTGAATACATGAAAGATTTGCTGAAGGCCTACAAGATTGAATTTTGTGCCCTGTATTTATACAATGTATTGACAGATTAATTTGAAAATTCTCAAGATTGCTAACAACAAACATCAACAAAGAGAATATACCTAAACATGGACCTGGTAATGTCAAGTTTCTTCAACAAGCTTTTGCATAAGCATCTAGGTCCTACTCCCATCATTATCGTTCCCATCCTTTTTGAAGTACAAAAACCCTGACTATATTAGTTGTGTTTCTCCAAAAACCATTATTCCATATTTTATTAGTGAATGACAACATGCAAAATATACGATCCTGACCGCATCAATGTTTAATACACGGAATAGTCTTCTTGTTACAAAACAAGCAGTGCTCAACTCAACTAGTAAATTCCACTCATTCACTACTGATCCAACATGCTTCAAAGATACATAAGATGATAATGATTTAGACAAGATCTGCCAGATCCTTACAGTCTTCCATCAGTTACATAACAGACAAATACTTTTATTAGCAATGTATGCTTATATGTCTTACATTTTACACTAGATTACATTTAAATTTTATCATCAATCGGACATGAAATCTTCTGAATGTACTGTTCTGATGCCTGATGTTGGCCATTCAGGCAAATACATGCTGGATCATTAGTGAATAAATAGGTGTAATAGTGTACTCCGTTGATTTGTTTCCTTGACATGTGACTGACTTTCTTGCAAGACAACATACTCTACACCTACCCATATAACTACTGAAATCATGTTTCACTGTGACAAAACTCAGAATTTTAAAACAGTGTCCATTCTGAACTATCTATAAAGTACTACACAAAGTGTCCAGAAATTCACACCTACACTTCTACCATATGAATTCTTTATGACAAAGTGAGAATATCCCCTGATCAAATTTCAACAGAAGGACAACTGTGACAGAGTGTATAATTAAGTTCAATACAATGTTGTGATATGGCACATTTCCCATTACAATATTCACTATGAAAATTATATGATAGTTAATATTCATCAAACAGCTGCATGGCGGGGTCCACATGCATGAATATCCATCCAGTGTTCCCACATCACATTCAATTTCAATTAAGTTTTCCACAAAGACTAAGGGTACGTTGACATTTTATCAAGGAACATTTCCACCTCACTGTTCATCATGGTATCATGTGCTGGCCTACAGGCTAAAAAGTGTCTAACACTCAATACACATAATTTTAATTTTAATGTGTGTCTTTACTTACAGTCTTCTGTGTCTCTGGCACAAGAGCATGCCATATACTGATCATGGAATTCTGAATATTAGGAGTTGGATCAAACTGATATCGGTACAATCGTGGAATAATCTTTGGCAAATGCCGGGACAGCTGTTCTCCAGCGGATGTTGCTATAGTTGAGAAGCCAAATGCTGCACCCTACATGAATAACATCACCATCTCAGTAAGACATCAGTACCATGGCCTCCACAATAGAAACATAACAAGCTCAGTCACTGAGGTCTCCATTCTTCTGGGATGTGGCATCACGTGAGTGATTGGTACTTGACATTGTGAGACAGCATGGTGGCCTCCTCTTCAAGGGTCACTCTTCATGAAAATTTCAACCCCTGAAGATTAAGACCATCAAGCAGTCTCTAGGTCAGGCACCAACCACCCAATAATGTGGCACCATATCCCAGAAAAACTGTACTGTTGCAAACCCTAAAAACTCACATCCCACCTGGGGCAATACAACACTCACTCTTGAACTATTTCCAAATTTTTCAATTAGACTGAAATTCTTGCAATCACTTAACACAAAAGGTATTCAAATTATGTCTCAAGATACAGAGTAAATCATTAATGCTCCATCCTACGCAGCCTAAATAAGACCTGTAAACTGTGTCTTTCAGACAGCAGGTATCAGCTACTGAAGCACAGTTGTGACATCGGAAGCAAAAAAGAACTTACACAAATCAACAAGAAATAAAGTTAAAAAAGCTAAATTTTTATATGGTGCAACAGCAAACAGATACAGAAATATATCAGTAATAATATCTATATATTGCACAGTGTACCATAAAATAATACCTTTACACTACTAATTATCACTTTAATACCTTCTTTGAATTCCATATAGCATTGTGATTAGCAAGTTGCATAAACTGGTACACAAGATCTGGTTTGTTCAAGTCAGAAGCCAGAGAACATAGTTCCTTATAAGTTGATAAGTTACCTCTGAAATGAATAATACAAGAGTCTTAAAAAAAAGAGTTAAAAGATTAAAACAAATTAAAATACATGTAATAACTCTGTATCCATTAGTAATAACCATACTACAGTCTACATGTAATGTGCATCTCAATAATAAAGACACAAAAAAAATTATGGGTTCCACAAATATGCCACATGAGTAATTCCCAAGCAAGAGAATCCAAGATTTACCCGGCTGGTGTTTTCCCAAGTTCTCCTTCCTCAAATATTTTTGTGTCACTGGTAACTTGTGTCACACGGCGACGTCCTGATGCAAGCTGATCCAGCAACTGATTAACAAGGCGACTGCGAGATTCTTCATCACCACAGTCATAGACCAGACCCAAACCTTTTGAAGCTACATCCTGAACAATATCTACAAAAACATGTCACATTATCAAATCAGCTAAAGAAGTGGCTTTTGTTTTTTAAAAATTACTGGATGGTTTGCTAATGAGAAGATCAAGATGGATAAATTAAAATGTAATTTTAAGTACCTGTAAGGTATATTTGACACAGCTATCAAGGGTGGACAAGTACTTCCACAAAGATGCAAAAAAGTCACATTAAAAGAATGTAGAATTCTTCTGGAACATTCTCAGGCTGTCCATTATTACCGGTACCTTCACAGTATCATCAAACACTATGAAGACACGAGATGTCATTTTATGAAAGTAAAAAATACATCATTCTAAATAAGAACTAAGCAATCACGCACAATTTCAGGCTATTGCCACAAAATAAATGAGGTCTTTGCTCTTCTGAGATGTTACGCAGCACTGACTAGTAGTCAGTTACTCACATTTTGGGATGGCCTACTGGTCCCATTGTTTAGGGTCAAGCAGACTGCAAAGAACACTTGGACCATGAAAATGGGACCGGTAGCCTGTCCAAAAACATCCGTAACTAACTACCAATCAATGCTATGGAACTTCCCAGAAGATCGAACACCTCAACTAATTAATCATCTCTCCACTGTTTTTCACTGAGAATTTACTGCATTATGAACTATGAATTACCACTGTTTTCTGACAGAAGATCCATAAAAGTCTTCTGCAGGGCATCAAGTCTCTGCTTAATGGGCTCACGATTTGGGCAGTGCTTCAGAAGTGCAAGCAGCCAGATACCAGTTGCCTGTAAAGAAAAGACACCACTGTCCTTACTGAAACTGCATATAAACATCATATACCACAATAGATAAGGGAGCTTGTACAAACTCCCATTTCAGAAGCAGGCTCCAATATTCAAAGATAAACTTGGCACTGTGCACAACATGAAGACATGGGGAGTTGGAGGTATAGCACCATGCATTCTTAACCTAGACACTAGATGAAGGAAAGTGGTCACATTCAACTTTACACCCTGGGAAAGGGGCCCTTGTACCCACAGAACAGGAGATTGGGTAGGCTTTGGGGCTGGTCTGGATGTTGTGGAGAAGAAAAAATTCTCCTGCTTGTGCCAGGAATTGAAACAGCACTGATTCCAATTTTCAGCCATTAATTACTCATGTCTTGTTGGTTTTTCAGATTATACAGACACCATGCTACATACATAGTGACGAAAAGGAAGTAGAGAGCATGACAGAGAAAACAGGGCAGGATACCAGGTGACAACTGAAATGGTTAGTACATCCATGAGATTACTAGGTACAGTAATACATACTGCAGGTATAACATTCTAATATACAGAAAACTGCTATATCTGGCAATCCTGTGGTGCTGGATATTGCAACTTTTAAAGTACCAAGAATTTCACTCATATTACCTTCAAAGTAATCCTATACAAAGACTAAATTAATGGGCATTATCAGTATGGACTTCAACATACCAGCGCAATTATAAATAATGTCAGTTATGTGTGTCAAGATACTGGAGAAAACTGGGAGAAAAACTGACTAGTAGACCAGCTGCTTGGATATTTCAAGAAGGCTTATGACTTAGAAGAGGAATGTTGTATAACACTCTCATTAAATTTGCTATTAAATTAGTTCTTGACGCCATTGTGTCAGCAGACCCCATTCTGATACAAAGTTTCATAATGGGAAATGAATACATCTGTCCATAATGACATTAAAACTCCATTATATATCAAAAGTATAAAATATGGCAACAACATGCAAGATCTGACGTTTCATTTTAACAGCAATAGGTTCCAGTCTTTTCTAAACAAATTCTTCCTGATCTATCTGCCTCTATAATTGTCAGTTATTGTCTTAAACAACCTTCACTTCACTCTAAAATATAACCAACTTTAAAGTCTTCAGCCTAAATTTCTATTTATGGTTTTAATGCCACATACAAAAAATTGCCAAAACAGTAAGAACCAACTTAAAAAGCAGCACTTTCAAAAAATCTTCACAACATAGTACACAAATTAGGTACAATGCATTTCAATACATAAACTCAGATTTGTATGGTGTTAAACAAGCTGCTGGTGAGCTGCCGAGGATGCCTGCACCATACATGCTGACCAAATAATGCTCTACAGAAATCTCTTCGCATTGTACAGTACTGACCTGTTTTGAGTTGGGGTGTGGATCAGGAGCAAACTTATGGAGCAGTTCATCAAGCAACCACTCTAGGTCCTGGTTTCTTGCATCAAGAATAGCTTCAATGCCATGTGGCTTATATTCTGATTCCATCATTGTCCATGAATCACGAGCAAAGGGAGACATAACTCCCTGAACACAACAAACTAAAGCTTCACCTGCAGTAAAGTGGACTTCCACATCCCGAGTCTAAGATAAAACAACACAGTTTCAACAATGTCAAAGAAAATAAAATCAATGAACATGTCACTGAGAATGAAAACTCATTACTGCCACACTAAAAAAAAAAAAAATGTACTGACCAAATTTTTCATAAATAATTCAGAATCAAGGATGTAGGTCTCTGATGTTAACACATATGCTCCCTTACCTGAATCCTGTTGCATACTGGCACTTTGTCAAGACTGACTTATCCAACTGAGGTTACAGTAAAACACCACATTACCTTTGGGCACATATGAGACACACTTAGAGTTTTTCAGACTTGTCACATAATGACACTAGAACAGTTAGTACAGAACTTATCCACAAGGTGGATGTAGAATATAACGTGCATGGTCATTCAACACTTGTAAAGTGTGTGTGCTGTGCCCTTTGTTATTTCTGCTCAGATCAGAAAGTGGCAGACTTTAAAGTACAGTGTGTGTGCAACAATTTTTTCATATTAGAGAAGACTGCTACAGAAACCTTTAGGGAGAGTACATACCAAGGAAACTGGAAACCGCTACAAAACACCAACTTCCAGATATTTCTGCCAGACCAAGTTGAACACGTGGAACAGGACTGTGCTGCACACAATGACCAAACTGCAATGCAACTTCACCACTCATGGAAGACCAAGAAACTCCAAAAGACTGGTCTTTATTACTGATTATGCCAGTAATGTCATGCAGATAAGTCTTGCACATGTTCCACTGAATTTGCTTTGTTGATGTGCTGTTCAGATTTTAGATGATATGTCTGCCTCATCAATTATTTTGTCCTGTTAGTATAAGTCTTCAATTTTACTTCATTTCTTGTATACTGCACTTTGCACTACTAATGTTTACTACACAAGTGGCAGCTGCCAGTGACATTACAGAAATTAAGTGCACAACACTGAAAAATTGTTACCATGTAGTCAGTCACACCCTCAGTGTGACTGATTTCCTTCTCAAAACATGTGACACTACAAAATTGCAGTTGCATTGTGGTCTCCAGTTTCTTTGGTGTACACTTGCCCTTAGGACGTTCAAGAAACAAAGCAACAATCTGGAAGAGGCAATCGTCTTGTACCCAAGACCCAACAGGTTCGTCCCACTGTAAACCACATGCTGATCATGTTCTTGTGATATGAATGGAAACGTGTATCACAAATTCCTTCCTCTGTCTGTGCAAATTTTCCAGCCAATAAGGCCACAACAGTTGCCCCACAATCCTCAGGCTCCCATGTCAGACTATATCTTTTTTATTTTCTAAAACTCAACCTGGCAGTGAAGGGAAGGAGATTTCATGCCATCACCATAATCAAGAACAGTTGCAAGCTATATCTGCAGAGCTCTGAACACAGAATTTAACAAATGATTCCAACAGTGACTCAAGAACTGGGCTTGCTGCATCAAGTCTGGGAAATACCTTGCAGGCAACACCACAGGGCTTGAGGAAATGTGGACATAAGTGTGGTGAGATAAAAAAAATTGTCTCAGACTTTTCAATCATCCATCACAGTTTCTTACACAGATACTAAATGGTTCACATAACTCATTTTTGATTCTTTGGACATGTGTATCTCATTCACTAAAAAGCTTCTCAATCATGGAACAATGCAAACTGCTCATGTTCTGCTTAAAAGTACTAGGCTGGGAAATATGCCAGTAGTGGCAGAACTGCTGGCTCTGAAAGTGTTAACAAAGACCTCAATAAAATGCTGTAAGGGTGTAATGGAATATGAATTATTCAAGACTGTGTAAAACAGCAGGCTTTAGAATTAGTGACAGTAAACCATCACTTTCTATTATCATGCTTTATTACTGAGTTCTGTTTGGAGAAAGGCATCTGAAAAGCCAAAAACTGTTCCACAATTGTACAAAATCCACTGTACACTAGAGGTGCAAAGATGTGTTCAAGAGATAAATAATTAATTCCTGTCATTTTCCAGATCTCTGAGAACAAACTCCTGAGAGGAATATAATATTTTAACGTAACTGCATACACTAGTAGCTGAGAAGCTCCACTCTATTACAAACCATCCTACCATAGACTTTCCAGATCAGAATTCTAGCTTCAGTTAGGTAATGGTTTATGACATACTACTAGTAATACCAGTAAACAGACCTGGCAGCATGAAGCACCTCACCTCTTTTGCCATGTCAAGGAAACCTTGAATGATGTCACGACTATGTGGGAATTCTTCTCCAACACACAAGAACCCAGCTGCTAGAGCAGCCTGTTCCTTAACCTGAAACATTTAATATACCTATATTACTATTTGAAACTGCCATGATTATATAAATGTATATTTTAGAAAATTCACCTCCAACCAGTATAAGATGTAGAAGAGCTCAAGTGTTTCCAGTGTTTCTAGACTATGACACAGCAAAATCTAGATGATGATACAAAACAAGTACAATAGTCTTGATGTCTATGAACCTTGAAGTATGCGATTTCAGCCTTTGGCAATTACCCATTTTACTAAAACTGTTTTGACATTTTTTGCTGGTTCTAATCAATAAGGATACAACAACATGGCTGGCAAGCCAACATCCTTCATACACCCACTGTCGCACACATCACTATCAGCTCAGTCAAGCACTGTCTTTCATTAACAATTTAGGGCAGGAATTAACTTCTCAGTATACCCTGGAAATGACCCAGGATTTAATTCAACACCAATTACTTTGCATGTTTTTGGATGGACCTTCAGTTTTCTTATCATCACACTGTGTGTGCACTATAGTTCACTTTTAGAGGTTTATTGCTTTTGTGCTTATGGAATGAGACTCTCCTTCAATCATTCAATATACATCATGCTTCTAGAAAGTGTCTGTATTTTACAAAAAAAAATTAACATATTTTATGTTTTTATTACTGCAATTTCATCAATTCTAGATATCAAACAGATACTCTGCATTGAAAATGGGTTCCAGTGTTCATGATGGTTTCATCAATCGCATATAATCATAGACATTCAGAGTCTACTTCATTACATTCACACAACACACACCAAAAAAACTCAATGAAGCAGCAAGAACAGCTAGACAAAACAAAGAATTTTTTAATGGGTATCATATTTCTTGTCTCCACAAAAATGTTTCATTGTATTATACTATTATTTGCACACACATAATAATTATAACAGCAAATGATATCACTATTACATCATCTTCCTACCTGTATATCTAATCTTCAGGTTATTCTGAAAACAGAGAGGTTTTTCTGGTTGCTTTGCAGCATAGTTACTGTATTGTGGTTTTTATCATCCCATTCTTGATGCTGTTCATGTTTGTTTCTCTATGGCATTCCTGGTATTTACATTCCTTATTTTTGCTGTGATGAGTTATTTGTTGGGTTACTGTACTTATATTCTCGTATGGCACTGCTTGGTGATGTGTTGTGGGTACTGGACTATATCATCTGTTCAACAGTAGTTCCTCTACATTTGTGTTTTGTTTATTAGCTTTGTGTGATAAATGTATTAAAAATCAGGTTTTTGGTGATGGTGTCATCATTTAGATGTTGGTTTTGTTTACTGAGGTTACAGATGTGGAATTTGTTCGAAGTGTTGACGTGCTTTCCTTGCTTGTGATGTGTAATACATCCACTGTATTTTCTATTGTCCCGTGCATATGGTTCATTTCTAGTATGTGTTGAGCACAGTTAGAATTTGTGCTGTTGTTGTTCTTTATGGAGTTCATGAGGTCTGGGAACATCTTCCAGTTTGTACCACATACTTTTTGGATTCAAACAAAGAAGACAACACACAAAAGAAACATCCCTTCACTGGCCAAATGCTGAGATAATTAAAAAAGTTTCACTTGCAGCTAAGATACAGCACCTATTTTTTTAAAGGTGCTCTGCTGTAAGTGTCAGCTATCGGTGTTAAAAACCAGCTAAACTTACCATTACACATACATGTTAGCAATGAACATCAAGTCAATGCAAAGTCCATGACATTTTAAAACTAAATTATCATTACCTATTCTATATGCATAAAGTACATTTGCTAAATGAAGGTAATGATGCCTCTATGCTTAAGCACAATACCACAAAGGCAAGCAGCACATGTGGAAGTAAACCTCCATGTAATCACTCTCCCACTTAAAACTCTCTGTCTCTCTTCCCTATCAAATGCATAAGAATACAAACTGGATACAAGTTTGTTAGAGTCAGCACCATTCTGAACAGGCACTGATAAGATAAAGCCCCAACACCATGCTGGGCATCAACAATCAATTGTCTTTCCTGTATAATTATTATTTCCATCACTAACCTTAGTTGTTAGCTTCACATTACTCATAATTGCAAACAGTTTCTTCACCAAATCTAGCTTCCATACAGCAGCACCTTTATACTCTGAAGCTGATGACAATCCACTTGGAAGTGGTAAAGCGGTACAACAAGCTAGTTTTCCAACAGCAATACATGATGCAAGGACAAGTAACGTATGCTGATGATCCAAGTGGCAAACTGAAGAAATTACAATAAAAATATCATGAATTAAATTCATTGAACTGAAACAAATAAACCAAGATTAATACACGAATAAACGGCACACCATTTTCAACCCTGTCATGAGGAAGCTGCACATACTGATTTCTGCACCATGTTTTTTTTTTTTTTTATAAAAAAGTTTGAAGTGCAGTTTGAGAATATGACAGTTGCTGCACATGTTTTGCACTACAAGGCATTTCAATTGGACACATTATACGCCACGCATAGAATCAAAATTATGAAAATGCCCCATACCATGGGTCTTCAATCCATGGTCCGCCAGATGTATCATGCAGACTACAGCCAAATTTGTAAATTCTGCATATACAAAAAAATTCCAGATTTAGGCAGTCAGGTACATCATTTATCATTATTTTCCCACATGCAGCCCACAAACCAGCCCACAGCAACAGATGTGGCCCTTTGTCATAAAAAGGCTGAAGATATATGCTCTAATCCAATCTGCCTTAGGGGTGATTACCTCTTTAGCCAAATTTCCCTATTTCACATGAAAAACCAAGCTTCCCATGTGTCTGTTCCTCAACAACTTCACAAATACAACCAACAATATCACCACACTCACCATGTGAACAAATGTTGGAAGCAACATCAGTTCCACATAATGCGAAGTCCTGAAATCCTGAACACTGATGAACTTTCAAAAAGAGTGAAACCTTTGTTATAGTACCCTTTAATGCAAGACATAACAGTCATGTAAATGAAAAGATAATTAAAATACTTCATAATTAAAAATGCTCTATTTTGAGGAAAAACAATCTAAACATTTCACACTACATGATCAACAAAGATGCAAAGAAAATTCAGCCTAACGTGGCCAGCATTTCATACTTTCATATCCCCGAATGTTACAAACTCTTACTTATTGTCTCTACTCCTTCTTTGTACACAGCATATAAAGACATGTTGTTAAGCACATGATTATGTTTCTTCATTATAGAAATCCTTCTCTCTAGAGCATGTGCTGATGCCAGCAAACAACCATGCTGTGCTTCCAATGGACTTTTACTTTTCACAGAATTTATTAGATCATGTACAGCTTCTTCATATGCTGCATCATCAAGTCCATGAGCAATGATGATTCCATACAAAAGTGCAGATGTCTCACGCATTTCTTCCTTGGCAGAACTCATAAGTGCCTGCAATACAGGGAAGATATAAATAAACCACTACCATTAATGGATCTGATCATGGTAGTAACCTTCAAAACTGTAATTAAACTTTCAATAGAAATAACCTACATGCTGTGGGGGGGGGGATTGTTCTTTCTGCATGTATAATGAAAAAATATATACACATCTGTATACATTAATACAAACATCTTTATTAGCTAATACTTGTATTGCTTTCAAAGTGATCCAGAGATCAATAAAATATTCTCGGGCTAGCAGCCACATCAGGTGGTTGAATGGCAAGTTAACCAAGGTCTGAAGGACAATACCTGTCCTCATCATAACGGAACTAGCAAGTATGACACAACACAATCAGGAAAATAACAACAGACACAACATCATATTAGTCTCACTGTTCATAATTAAACATCACAGAAGATCTGTGCTTTAGTCATACACTCCTGCTGGTCTGTGTCAACTGTTTGGCATTGCAGTGTACAGATATTTACCAAATGCTGTCTGTAGTTGAGCTGATGGCTACAATGTTCCCAAGGCTGAGAGAGTAACAATTCATGTGGGACCACTAAACAAGCAGGTCCCTATTACTTTGCAAAACACATAGTCTCATATAACTGAACTGCTGGCCATTAACAGGTCTCATCATCTGCATTTCAGGGCTGGGTAACATTACCAATGCAAGTTGGCTTGGATTGGTCATAGCTGGAGTAAATGCATTCAAGAAATCTTCACAGGAGATACAGATATGCAATCAGCAGTGTTGATGACAAATAAAACACATGTGCAGAGGATACAAAATGGATTTACTACACCTACTTTGTATTTTAATTACTTCTTGATGTGCTAGACTTCAAGTTAACACAATTTTGTATGCAGAAATAATGACCTACCACAGGCTGGCAAAGGATAATATAGCTGTTATTTATACTTTATTTGTTAAATTACATTTGATTTCCTAAATTGCCTTGTACAAAAATCACTTCCTGGATCCTACTGCGGAAATTTCTGAGTGCAAAATAAGGTGTGAAGAAGCACAGATCTGCTTCCACCCACTCAAAGATTTAAAAAATGTGCAAGCATCAACACACCATTTTGGATGGTGATGACACTAATTTGTTTAAATGTAATGATTTCTAACTGGTCAGTCAAGAGTGTTACATATTCCATTTCTTGGCTGGACAACCAGTCTTATTACATATAACTACCTCCCAATTGGCTGATCAAAGAGAAAAGGTGATGTCAGCAGTGGATTTAATATCAAGCCATCTATGTGTGTGATGAACAACTCCCTCACACTACAAGAATTATCAGTGTGCAGTGGTCATTCCTAATTTTAAAGAAATGGACCAATACTTCTTAAACTGTTTCTTTTTCTATGGTGAACTACTGAATACTGACAGCTACATAAACTAGAAGTCAAATCCAGTGTTGTCCTCTGTCTATCACCTTTCATTTTATAATCATCATGTGTGACAAGTCTGTACCACCATCATAGAATAGACACAACAGTATGGCAGGCCTTGACTCCACCTAAGAAAGCATGCTGGGGCATGATCCAGGCTGCTTTGTAAGAAGGATCCTTCTTACAAAGCAGCCAGAAAACACTTCTGCCTTTCCTAGGTACAATTACAGAGAAAGTAATCACCTTTAACCAGTTCAGTTTATCAATAAACTTCAACGATAACAGATCAGGCACGCTGCCTACTAATTCCAGTAGACAGGCCAGTGGCACAACACTTGGACTCGCTGTCAAAAGTTGTTGAATCAAGTTCAGATACTGATCCAAAGTCTCTCTACCATCCTGTGTCTGGTAAAGCTGATGCAAATATCTACTGATCAGTGGTGTGAAGCGGGAAGGATGTTGAACAATTTCACGTGTTTCCAGGGGTACATCAGCACTCCGCACAAGACACAGACGCAAGTAAGTCAGCATCTGTAGCAGAAAAAAATACTGTAATAACAGCTTAAATAGTAGGCACTTACGTAATGGCTAATCTGACCAAAATGCTGTGCATTAACCTTTAAATGACCAGATTAAACTTTGCCACCTGGTTTACAAAAAACATATTATTTGAACAAAAAAAGATAAAATTATGAATTAAACGGCACTGTGCGGAACATAAAACAGAGGTTACGCAGCATGTCTTAAAAATACAGTATATTTCCTTGCTAGCTAAATACATAAAATAAATTTTGGGGGGTGATTTTACATGTGTTCACATACGCAAATGTAGGGTCAGTTCAAGGTTAAAGATAAAGCTTGTACTGTTTATCAAGCAGTTGCAGACTACATGCTACACTTTTATTAATAAACAGACTGTACAGTCACTGTATTACATGCGTAACTCCACTTCTGTTTCAAAACACTATCTAATAAAACAAAATATTTTTATGTCCACTATGTTCAGCTTTCTTTTCAAAATCAATTTATTTCTGTGACAGTTATAGTTAGCACACACTAATGTCTTGCAATGTAAAATATAGCACTTGCACGAAGATACTGCACAAAGCTTCTGTACAATGAACTTACAAGAATAAGAGTGATAATTAGCAAAGATAAACAAATCTGAAGCAGCAATGCACAAATTTTCACAAATCTAGAAGCCATGTGAAAATTCTAGCATATATATATATATACACACACACACAAGAGAGCTCATAAAACTCCATTTAAATCCATCAGTATAGCTTTATTTTCACTTACCATATTTTGACACTACAGTGCGCACATTTCAATTTACCATCCAACAAGCAGAAACAACTCACCTCCACGAAAGTTACAGGGTTGAATGGCAAAACGTGATTCCCCACAGCATGACGAGTAGCAGCATTTTGCATCCGAACAGTTACCCGCTCTGCAAGATACTTTGTCATATCACAGAACCGTGGCAAAATTAGCTCTCTGTTTCCATCACTAATAACAGAACTCTTTGGTTCTCGCTGCTGCTGCTGTTGCTGTTGCTGCTTTTCTCCATGTCCAACTTTCTCCAATGAGCCACTTCTCTCAGACATCTGGCTCCCATAATTTGTGCCATACAATGCTTTCAGAGCTTCAGTAAAAACTTCATCTTTACTGAAAGCAAATGTATTACCTTACAAGAATATCATACTTTACTCACTGTAATACAAAATGTACAACATTTTCAAAACACCTGGTATAACAAAAAGAATGTCTTGCATGCACAGTTTTCTCAGGAGCATTAAAAAAATACGAATTAAAAAAGATACACTTGAATTTGCACATCAACATATTAGATTCATACACAACTCCAGTTAACTCAGGATACTCAAATGCAAGTTAGAAAAACACATCAGAAAACTATAGAAAATTCACCTTCCTTTCTGCACCATTAAGAAACGTACATAGCAGTTACCATCACACAAGCTCATTCAACTTTTTTGACTCTGCTCACTGAAAACAGTACGCCTGGTCATTATATATGCAATTCACTGGTAGCCTGATCACATACTGACAGGTATACATTCTTTACCCAAGGAATGACTAGTCAAGGAGAGCATCACTTGTATTCAGTTGGAATTTGCAGCCACTTCTGAAATGTATTATCAGCTGTTATGCTTCTTCATAAAATAACATCCCTTCACATAGGTTACGTATAGTTCAACATAAGATAAGTTTTTCTTCACCGCAACTTCATCCCTCAATATATCATAACTAAATACTTTACCGTTACAGTTACTATTTCCAGTGATGGTAAAATGCTTCCAGCTTTATACATCTGCAGGAAAAAGTACCTGATACTGAGAGGTTGGAGGACATATTCTGACTTGGGGTTTACAGTTTTAGCAATGACAAAACTGCAACACTCAGCTAGAACGTATCACTCTGATCATGCCAACACATGACCAATCAAGATTAAAGATCAGACACTAACCTATCGTATTATTATTATTATTATTATTATTATTATTATTATTATTATTAAATCCTCAGCATGTTCCATTACAGTAAGTAATACTACATGCTATTGTAATCTTACATTTCTGTTGTTAGTGTTTTTACATCTGTTTGTTAGAATGGTTTATCTTTTCAAGGTCCATTGAGTTTATGTATCTAATTACTTGCTTCAGATTCCTATTTGCTAGTTCACTTTTACTCACTGGCCAGTTGCCTACTTTAAGTACACTGTTTTTCAGAATTTCTTGTTCGTTCTTTAGCCTTTTGCACTGGAATATCAGATGGTCTACTGTTTGTTTACAGTGTCTGCATGGGCACTCTGGACTTCCTATAATTTTTAATCGATGCAAGTAAGATAGAATATTTCCATGGCCGGTCATAATTGTTGTTACATTTGGGCTTAAGTTTAGATTCACTGCCAGTCTACTTTCTACACTTGGAAAAAATTCTTTAGTAATCACTCCTTTCGTTGTTTCCTCCCACTGACTTTGCCATTTTCTTATGCTTTCTTTCCGGTTATCCTTTTTTATAGCGCTCTTTGGTAACCTACTGTATGTGAAATGGTAGTTTTGAGTTGCTTCCTTCACAAGTCGACCTGTGATTTTGTTTCCATAAATTCTGGCGTGAGCTTTCACCCATTTAAATTCCATTTTCCAGTTCTTTTTGTTACATCTACTGTTCCTCATAAGGCAGCATTCAAGTGATATGAAACTCAACTCCAGTAACTACTAACTATTCTTTCTGTATAATAAATTACCAACAGTTTGTATCTGTTCTCCCAACAGAGAACTTTTAAAAACTGTATGCTCCTTTTACAATGGACTTACATTCTCTCATGAATTTAATAACTTGCAACAAGTGCTATGCAGTCTACAGCAGGGACCACAAACCTAAGGCATGCAAAATGAATTTGCCTGTCACACAAGCACATAAGATGTTCTGGCATATTTTCATACTAAAAGGGAAGAAAGTGAAAAGCAAGGGTAGCAAAGAAATATTCACTCTTGAAGACTATCATACAGGTTCAATTGATTCAGCTCCATAATTTCTACACTTATAACACTGTTTGTAACATGGTTGCAGTAGTTAATTTCTTCTCCTACTCATAATGTACTGTGGGCTGAGTAGCTCAGTCGGTATAGCGACTGACTACAGGCTGGACGGTCCAGGATCAAATCCCAGTGAGGACGAGATTTTCCACCCATCCAGACCGGCCCTGGGACCCACCCAGCCTCCTGTAAAATGGGTACCGGGTCTTTCCCGGGGGTAAAGTACAGCCGGGGCGTGCTGCTGACCACTCACCCCCTGCTAGTGCCATGGTCATGAAAGAGTAGAGCTATACCTCTACCCACCCTCTGGGCCACACCGGGCCTGTAATGGGATCACTTTACCTTTTTACTCATAATGTACCATTTATACAAATTAGGTTACTTTTACTAAATTAGTTTACTTCAGTAAAGTTTGGAAACAATATTAATTATAGCCAAAATAATGTAACCTAATATGCTTCTACCTCCTGTCCCCTTGACTGCCGAACAATCGTATGGTGGGCTTGTTACAGGCCTTGCTTATAATTTTCTATTATTTGTGGTGCTCAGTCTCAAAAAGATGCAATAACCCTGGTCTAGCTAAGTGCACAACTAGTTTTCTTAAGAGGGGGGAGGGGGGGAGTCACTACTTTCACATACAGATGAAACGAACACTCCGACCATTAACACAAGACAAAGCCTCCCATACATCCAACCCCTCGTCTGTACCTTAGGGTTATGTGGTTTCATACTCTACTTTAGCCCAGGTCATGTGGGAGGTGGTAACAGGTGAGGAGGGATACCCTGATGAGGGTTACTATGACACAGGCTGGCTAACGGGGCTCTGGTCTATCCAAGACAAGGTGGAAGGTATCATGCTCTGTTAGGGGAACCTGGAGGGGGGGGTTCCTTTTCTGAGGATCCGGAAGGATATGGGGAGGAGGGCTCAGGAGATGGACATCACTATCTGTGAGGGCCCCGCTGGGGAATTTGGCAGGGGGCTCATCTACCTGGAACTTGAGAAGGCTCTGGAGACGAGCACCTTTCTCCATGGGCCTTGTTAAGAATCATGGAGGTCCGTTCACTGGGAACTCTGAGAGATAGTTGAAGAGCTCTGAAAATGGAGCATCTCTCTCTATGGGCACTCTGTGAAGGGAACCTAGAGGGGGTCTCCTTGACTGAGGACCCTGAAGGTTATGTAGAAGAAGGCTCTGGTGACAGGCATCTCTTTTCATAGGGGCCCCACTGGGGAACCTGGAAGGGGGCTCATTCGCCAGGGACTTTGATAGATGAGACGGGTGTCTCTCTCCGTAGGAACCTCTTTGGGGAACCTGGTGA
>Ga0123357_10001021_pt1 | contig 28730 bp, 28 predicted proteins | sample TergutEmb28metaG_FD_89873 | JGI IMG/M metagenome (GOLD analysis project Ga0123357, IMG submission 89873) | Embiratermes neotenicus P4 segment gut microbial communities from Petit-Saut dam, French Guiana - Emb289 P4 | ecosystem: Host-associated > Arthropoda: Insects > Digestive system > Gut ...
AAATTTATAAAACATCTTCGGAACCCGACGCCCCTAAAAGCGGTAAAAACAATAAGAGCCCGAATAAAAATAATGATAAAAATGATAAAAATAATGAAAACAGTTTTAAAGTTGTAGAAATAGACGGCAACGATTTTTCTAAAATAAAAATCAGAAATTACCCGATTATTTTGCAGATATTAGACGTCGTGTCAAATTTGTATAAAGAAGATAAAATTTTCTGCAAATGCGGAAATTTCAACGGTAAAATCGCGCTGCTGGAAAACTTCGTCCATGTCGAGTGCAAAGACTGCGCTTCGCAGAGAAATATAAAATCCACCACTATTGCCGATATAGAATATATCGCCGAACTGGGCGAATTATATCTGGATTTCGATTAAGCCGTACATTCCTGTAACACTCCCTTTTGTTCCGACATAATATAATAACAGAAGGGAGGTATTAATATATGGGTTGTTTCAATAATGGATGCGGCGATGATAATGGCAGCAACTGGTGGATAATCATAATCGTTATAATTCTTATTATATGCTGCTTCTGCAACGCTTTCTAATTTTATAAATCTTCTAAAAACAGTAGACGAAAAAAACAAAATCAAATGACTTCTAAATTTGCAGAATTTTTAATAATAACTTCCTTTTTAAATATTAATTATAAATATCATATTTTATCGTAATAATTAACGTTAAATTATCAGCGGGCAGAAATGTTTTTTAAAATAAAACATATTACTGAGTTTACTCAAGCTGAGCGTGCTCAGTATATAAACCGGAAAGGACATAATATCCAAAATTCATCGGACTTTTGTCTGAGCGGTACGGTAAAACTAAAATAACAGACTTCAAATAAAAAGACAATAATAATCAGAGTGACAAAAAATTACGAATTATAAAGCGTCAGACTATTAATAAAATGAATAACAAATAGCAAATCCTCCGAAATTTAAATTTTTCGGAGGATTGCACTTTTATATTCGAAATGAAATACGATAAATCCCGACAACAATTTGAAAGTATCTAATTGGTTTTATACATATTTTTTCTTTATAATATCGAAAATATTGATTCCCGCGAATGCTATACAAAAACTAAAGCAAAGAATTGCACTAAGTAAATTGGGGATATAATTTGTCAATATTATCAAAATAATTGCGGGTATTGTTAAAGAAATACCGATTATCTTTGCTTTAGACATAGAATAATATTGCTTCTTAAATGTGTATTTCATCATTAATTTTGCCGAAATAACCATAACTGCTCCTAAGATAATAAGCGCAAAACAAATTTGGCAGCCAACTGAATATCTCTCTTTGATGATTTCCAAAAGATATAACAGATATTGACCCAGAAAACCTAACAGGGATAATAAAGCAAGAATAGAGCCGTATTTTATTAAAAATATTAATCTTGTCTTTTCTGTTTTATTGTTAGAATTATCTTTATTATTTAAATTATCTGACTTTAAAAAATACTCTGCCGGAACCTCAAATATTTTACCCATTATAATTAATTTGTCGATTTCCGGCGTGGAAATCCCTTCTTCCCATTTTGCCACCGTTTGTTTGGATATATACAGCTTTTCAGCTAATTCATCCTGAGAAAGCTGTTTTAATTTGCGGAGACTGTAAATCTTTTCGCCTAAATTCATATTATTCATAATTTAATACCACCTTTTTTTATTTTTCATTAAAATTTATTTTTTATAGGATATTGCAAAGAAAATTAGAAAACTTACGCTGATAATAATATACCTATGTTTATTATCTATGCAATAAAAAGTTTGTAATACTATAAATATTACCTAAAACTGCAACCGCACATAAGAATATAATAATTGTTTTCATTGAATATTTCTTCCGAAAAGGGGCTAACATAGCCGTAAAAATACGTTTTTTCCATATGATGAATATGTAGAGCGCGACGAAAAGCAACGCGCACAGAAAAACCAAAATCGGGAGAAACCCGGTATAATAAAGAAAGTGATAAGGGTCAAAACAAGTATCAATATTACCGGTACTCTTAAAAGCGGTATGAAATCCAGCCATATAGAAAAACGGGCTCATTACAAATGTCATGTTTCTGAGTATAACCGTATAAGAAAAATACCCAAATAACTCTCTTAAAAAGATATGGTTTTCTTTGTATTTATAAAACAAAGAGCCCAAAAGCGTAAGTAATGCAGGGATAAACGGACCTGCTAAACTAAATATCGCGTTCATTGCGTTACTCACATTCTGACCGGCAGAATAGCAAACAAGACCATCAGGAAAAACCCGAAACACTGTTATCCGCCAACCAGACAATAGTGGAATTAAAGCATGGCTGGCTTCATGTAAACAGCCATATGAAGATGAAAGAAGATCCAGACAAATAATCATTAAGAAATATCTAAGTTTTTTATTCTCAAGCGGTTTAATACCCAGTAACTCTGCTGCGGTTCCTTTTAAATCCCTCGTTTGTTCCATTAATACCTTGCCGCTCTGCTGCGAGGATTTTTTATCTCTTGAAAGCATAGATAATATCTCCTTTTGCATAATTCAATTTTATTAAATATTCTGTTACCAATTCTTGTCAAATGCATGTGGGTTAATCTGCGATATTTTATCTCTCGTTTCAGTTGTGAGCGAATTGCATCCCCAAAACGCGCCGTCAGTAATAGCAACATTGTCGGGTATCGTCACGCTTGTAAGAGAAGTGCAGTTACCGAACGCATAATTAGCAATAGATGTCACTCCGGCAGGTATCGTAACATTTGTAAGGGAAGTACAATTACCAAACGAATGGTAACCAATAGATGTCAGGCTGTCGGGTAAAGTTATGCTTATAAGTGAATCGCAATTCTGGAATACATCTTCATTAATAGACGTTACACCTTCAGGTATTGTTATGCTTGTAAGCAAACCGCAGCCATTAAACGCGTCGTTGTCAATGGTTTTAACACTGTCAGGGATATTTATACTCGTAAGAGGCACGCAATACTCAAATGCGTTCAAACCGATATATGTCAAGGTGTCAGGTAGTGTCACGCTTGTAAGTGTATAATCCTTAAATGCCATATCTCCGATTTTCGTTACATTCTTTCCGGCAATTTTATCAGGTATTATGATGGCTTTCAGATTCCCTTTATATCCTGTAATAGTAATTTCATTTTTTTCAACGATATACTTAAAATTTGTAGCAGTATCGACTTTTTGACAACCAACCGCTAATAATGAAATCAACGTCATAATTGCGACCGGTATAATAATTTTTAAAAATGTAGTAATTTTCATAAAACAAACTCCTTTTAATTTTAATTATAAATCTTTTTTAGCGTATATCTTTACGGCAATCGCATAGGAAACGACAAATATAACTGCCGATATTGCTACGCAGACTATTGCGTTAACTATTTGCGAGAGATTTGCCGTATGTCCTATCCATAAGATTAGCGCATTAATTCCGCCTGCGACCAACATACTGATAACGGAAAACCCTTCCTCTCTATTTTCGCCTACCGTATAGGTTATGGGATAAAATAACCCGCATGAAACCAACGCTATTCCAATAGAAAGCGGAACATATGAAAATGAATATCTGACAAAATCTTTCCAATAGAGCAAATGTAAACCAAAAAATAAACCCGTAAATATTGCAGTAAGAACAATTCCAACCAGCATCATCATAAGTTGACCGAGATATTTGGATGTGATTACATCGCTTCTTTTTATAGGCATAGCAAGCTGAAACCTATTCCACTTTGAAGCGGAATCTTTTTTAGAGCTCAACATAAAAGTCCAGGAAAATAACCCAATCCCCACGAGTATGATAGCAGGATAAAGACTCGAATAATAATATAAATTTCCTGTGATTTTTTCTGCGGCTATTAATAAGATGCCTATCAACAGGAACATCGCAAATATGAGTAGTATGTTGTAGCTTGCCGAATAGAAATTATATAAGATTAATCCTTTTATTGGTTTATTCTTTTTCATAATTTAACTTTTCCCCCTTTATAAGCATGAGCATAATATTTTCAATAGAGACGTTGTCGATTATAAAATCACGGTATTTTCTTTCGGCGGTTTGCTTGTCGGCGACCAGCACGTCAATCTGATAATCCTGCTTTCTGTACGCGATAATGTCGTGCCTGTCAATCTCCGCAAACTGTGCTGATTTGCAGCGGATAACGCCGTAGTTGTAAATCAGTTCGTCTTTCTTTTCAGTGAAAAGTACATTGCCGTTATGGATAAAAGTGATATAGTCCGCTATTTTTTCAAGGTCTGTCGTTATGTGCGACGATAAAAGAATCGAATGACTTTCGTCCTGAACAAAGTCTAAGAACACATCCAATATTTCGTCGCGGAAAATAGGGTCAAGTCCGCTTGTGGCTTCGTCTAAAATCAACAGTTTCGGTTGGTGAGATAAAGCAACCGCAATTCCCAATTTCATTGTCATTCCCCTTGAAAAAGTCTTTATTTTATTCTTTGCGGGGAGATTGAATTTATTTAAATATTCATTAAATAAATTGTTATCCCAATCAGAGTAAATCCGGCGCATGACAGAAGATATTTTTACCGCGGTCAAATCGTCCGAGAAGTTATTCGCGTCAAAGACAACGCCTATATCGTTGCGTATATCTGCACTTTTATCGCTCATTTCTTTTCCGAACACTTTTACCGTGCCTCCGTCTTTGATAAGCGTATTCAGAATACAGCCTATCGTCGTAGTTTTGCCTGAACCGTTTTCGCCGATAAGCCCCATAATCGCCCCGCTTGGCAGAGAAAATGAAACATTATTCAAGCGAAAATCCGATTTCTTATATTTTTTAGTTAAACCTTGAACCTCTAAAATAGCGTCCATTTTAATTCTCCTCCTGATAAAATAACTTTAATAATTCAATAAGTTTTTCTACTGGGATACCGCTCGTCCTGCCGATTTCAGCGGCTTCCTGTAAATGTTCTTCCGCTTTGCGCTGCTGTTCTTCCTGAATGAAGTCCTTATTTTGTGCTGAAACAAAGCTGCCGCGTCCGATAGTAGTTTCGATAAAGCCGTCGCGCTGTAAATCTTCATATGCCTTTTGGACGGTTATCACGCTGACATGAATTGATTTTGCCAACTCGCGCATCGAGGGGATAGGGTTGCCTGTCTGTAACTCGCCGCTCATTATCATTGCTTTTATTTGCATTGTTATCTGCTCGTAAATAGGTTTGCTGGTATTGCTGCTGATAATTATTTCCAGAGATATTCCTCCTGTCTGTTTTATAATGTGCTTATTGTATAAGTACATTATATACTCCGGTGCAATGCTTGTCAACAGATTTTTTGAAAATTCATATTTTGTTTACATATGAAAAAAATCTCCGAATCCTTAAAATTTCGGAGATTTTCGTTTTTTATTTTAAGCCGCTTTAATCAGTATATTTTTGTTTACCGCCGCTGTTACGGTTTTTCCTATACCTATAATTATTCTGTCATTATACTGAGATCCGCTCAACGGAATTTGGATGACGTCATAAACGTCGTAATAACACTTGAATGTCAATCCCTCATACGTTTTGGCGGTTCGGTCGTTTTTATTATACGAGACTTTGACTTTATCGCCCGTTATAAACCCTGCGGGAACTATAGGCGTTGAAGATGAAACTATGGGAGCTGCCGGCGCAGTTGCAGCCAGAACCGCCTGCGGGATTGCTTTTTCGCCAGTCAGATACGGGATAGGGTTGACATACGTTCCGGTGGTGTAAGACACGCTGTTTTCTTTTACCCCGAAGTGGAGATGAATTCCGGTGCTGTTGCCGGTTGTGCCCATAATGCCGATTATATCGCCCCTTTTGACTTCCTGTCCCGCTGTTACCTTCACACTGCCGGTTTTCATATGAAAATACCGTGTGAGAATCTTCCCGTCATGAAGTATATCGACATAATTGCCAACAGAAACGCCGGTGCTGGATGCAACTACTTTGCCGTCTGCAAATGCATTTATATAAACATTCGACGTTTTTTCTCTGCGGAATTCGTCGACGAAATCGACGCCGTCATGGTGTTCGGTTACGCCGTTAAATGTCCGGTACCCGAACGGAGACGTTATAAGCTCAGCATTTGTTGATATGACATGATATTGATATGATGACATACACATTCGACTCCTTTCATAGAGGATACTGAATCTTTATTTTTAAGTCAGTTCTCCTATTATTAATATATTTTAAATTATCAATATAGACAATAAAAAAAGAGCAAATTTTAAATTTGCTCTTTTAGAGAATTATATAAATTTTATATTTTTATATCATGTCAGATTTAAGATTCGGGATATATTTGCACGCCTCGCACAACACATCTGAATATCTGCCGTAAATGCCCGTGACGTGATGAATATACGGTCCTTCGATAATCTTTCTTTCCCATTTTGCCCAGTCGTCAACCTGCATCCAGACATATGTGCCCTCGGTTTTCGGTCCGGCGCATGTCTGGCCTTCTCCTAAAAACATAGAATATTCGCCGTTGATACTGTCAAATCGGGCTATTGTAAGTTCGCCGTTTTTGAGTTCCCACTGTCCCCGTCCGCCGTCGTCAAGAGCCGGATTTACCGTATTTCCCATGAGCGCGCTTGGGAAAGGTCCGCAGTGCCATAAAAGCTCCGCATTGTCGTTTGTCGGGTGGCGTATTGTGAGGTCTGCGAAAAATGACGGGGTTCTGTTATAGTCGGCGGCATGAAGCATTGCCGAAGTAACCGCGCCGTTGATATCGCCCTCGCATGACACGGGATAACCCATAGCCGTAAGTTCACCGATAAGCTGGCACGGCAGAATCCCGAATAAATCGTTCAGACCCGTCCAGCATTCGATTGACGCCCCGGCAAAACCTCCGTTATCCATTTCATGTCTGACAAAAACAATCATAGCCGCGAGAGTTTTAAGCCGTTCTTCGCCGAATTGCGATATATCCATTCTGTTTTTCATAGACAATATCTGCTCGTCAAGCTCCGTACTTCCTTTTGATTTTAATCTGTTAACGCCGCTGAACAGACGTCCCGTTGACAGAGGCGATACTTCTATGCCGAATTTTGAGAGCAGTTCGCCCTCGTCTGCCATAACGCTCATAAAACTGTTCGGGCGGTCGCCTATTTTCATTATGCGCATAGATTTAAACGCCTTTAAGACAGCCGCCGTCCTGCAGAAATTATTTACTCCGTTAATGAATACCGGGTCGGTTGGGCGGCAGTTTTCGATATACGTGAATTTTACGCCGAATCTTGACAAAACTTTGCTGCTGGCAAAAATCCCGCACTGCGTATCCCTGATTCTTGCGCCGTTTTCTGCGGGACCGTCGTCTCGCGGTCCCCATAAAAGTACCGGCAGTCCCATTTCTTTGCCGACTTTTGCGACGACTTCTTCCGAACCGAAATCGGTATGTAATATAAATACAGCGTCAACTTTCTGCGCTTTCAAAAAGTCTGCGATAGCCGGAACCTGTCCGGGGTCTGTTGCGATTCCGTCGGGCACTACGCCGTCGATATTGATAGTCTCCACATTGCCGTCGATTTTTTTCAGTACTTCAAATGTATTGTTTTTGAAGATGAGGGCGTTCTCCGCCGTTGTAAAACCTGTGCCTCTTTTTACCGGCACTACGCCGAGTTTTAGTTTTATCTCTCTGTTCATATGCTTGTGTAAACCTCCGTTTCGTTTGATTTGTATATGTTTTTTTATTATTTTTGTATGTCTTCGTAACAATCTTCTGTAATTTTCAGATCTCCGTCAACTAACTCTTGAATAATGATATGATAGTGATATTGGGTTTCGTCACCTTTTACAGGTTCATATAATTGCTCTTTAAGTTTTACTGTTACATAGTTGCCATTTATATATTCATAATATCCTTCACCATACCCGCCACAACCAAAATTAGTAAAACTTTTAACTTGTTTATTCGCAACATCTCTATAAACTGTTGAAGATTCGCTTATTTCTCCCAATTCTGTATTTGCAACAAACATTCCGACATCATTATCCCAAAGCCAGTAATATGTAGGAGCATTTCCCATAGAACCCCCAATATACTGCCATAAACTGACATCTAAATATCCGTCAAAATTCCAATCATCAAACGAAAGACCATACATATCACTTTCCGAAGAACTTGTACATGTTGAAAGGTTTGTAAATTCCTGTTTGAAACTCCCATCTTTACTGGAAACTGTCAGCGTTGATATTTCAGTATCTGCTTGCGAATAATAATAGTCACTCTGGCTGGATGATAAATAAGTTTTTTCGACTCTTGCACCTTCGAGTTTAAATTCAAACTCCGGTATTTCACTGTTTATTGTCCTTGTTACAGTATAGCTGATAGGTGTAATAATATCTTCTGGTTTCGCTTGGGTAGAGAATGTCGGCATATCTGATATATCCGAAATTTCTGTTTCAAGGTAATTTGATGCAGTGCAACAAATAAGTAATAACACAGGAAGAAATATTAAAGTGATTAATAATAGTCGTTTTATCATAAATATCTTTTCCCTCTACAAAACCTCAAACGCACTTGCGCGGAAAAACACGTTGTGCCTGTAACACGCCTGAGGCGCAAAAAATACGACTTCCGGCGTTTTAAACAGTCCGCAATACGGGACGGAGAGATATAATCTCTCGTCGTAAATCCACTCGGGCGGATTCTCAAATCTGTTCACAAAAGCCTGCTCAATATAAGTAGCCAATACGCACAAATCCTGCAAATGGTCTGAAATATACAAGTTAAGCTCCGAACTTAAATCATACTTAGCCCGCAAAACATCTAAATCCTTATTGTATTTTATATCATGCAGTATGTTACTTAAAATCAACTGCTTATCATATTTACTTAAATAAATGTAATCTTCTATCATTATTCTTTCAACCGTTCAGCACGTTTATTTTATCGACCAAAAATTTCGTCACGTCTTTTTGCGATGCTATCATACACGCGAATATATCTTTACTTTTTTTATCGTCGTTTACATATATTTTAACGGCGTCATAAAAAGCGCGGAAATAATCCGTGCAGACATTGACTTTAGCAATCCCGCATTTGACCGCCTCTTTCAACTGTTCGTCGGGAATGCCCGAACCGCCGTGAAGGACAAGCGGTATTTTTAAACTTTCGCTTATCGTTTTTATACGGGGCAAATCCAGATTTGGCAAAACGGCGTAATTGCCGTGCGCGTTGCCGACCGCGACAGCTAAAGAAAATATGCCGGTTTCGTTTAAGAATCTTAGCGCGTCGTCAGGGTCGGTGAATTTGCTCTTGTCCGCATAATCCGAAATATTTGCCGCGCTGCCGATATTCCCAAGTTCCGCTTCAACGTCCGCGCCGAATTCTTTTGCGGCTTTGACGGTTTCTTTGGTAAACTTTATATTGTCGTCAAACGGCATTTTTGACCCGTCGCACATTACCGACATAAACCCTGCGCGCATTGCGTGTTTAAGCAAATCAATGTCGTAGCAGTGGTCGAGGTGAAGCCCTACAGGGACTTTTGCTTTTTTCGCGAGCGATTTCGCCATTTCAACCGCTGTTTCAAAAGATATATAGTCATACCAGCCCGGATAATGCTGAATAAGCACAGGTTTTCCCACTTGGTCGGCGGCTTCGATGACAAACTTCATTGCCTCGTAATTAAATGCGTTAAACGCGACTACTCCGTATTTATTTTTATACGCCTCACGTACAATATCTCCCGGTTTTTCAAAACTCATATGAATCATTTCCTCTCTTTTTCATATTAAAATTTATTAAATATTTTTTCACACGCTGTAAATCCATTTATTTCTGTAATAGTCCACGCGCTGTCTGAGTTCCGTATCGTCAATTTCGCCTGTCCTTATGAATTTTTCCGCAACCTCGAAAGACGGTATACCCGCCCTGCCGCCGATATAACAGATTTTGATTGCGGAAACGGCGTTGGCAAACTTTGCGGTCTCCCTTACGCTGAATCCTTTTGTCAAACCTGCCAAAAACGCTCCGTGATAAACGTCGCCCGCGCCTAAGGTGTCAAATACGTTTACTTTGAACGCTTCTTCCACAAAAAATCCCTCAGATTTTGAATAACCCACACAGCCTTTTTTGCCTAAGGTAAAAACTACAATTTCAGGTCCGGTTTCTGAAACAAGTTTACAGTTTTTCTCGTAATTTTCATCTGCTCCGAAAGCGGCTTTATAGTAAAATTCCGAAGCGATAAAAATATCGATTAACGGGGTAAAATATTTTATCCGCTCCGAATAATTGGCAACGTCATACGCGACTTTTTTCCCCGCTTCTTTCATCCATAACGCGGCGGTTATTTCAACATCGCCCGGACCGCCCTCAAGATGAAGAATATTTGCGCTAGTTATGTAATCTTTATTCAAATCGCCCGCGTCGATTTGACGGAGACCTCCGCCTTTATATAATATGCTTCTTCCTTTCGTTTCCAAATCCGACAATATTATGGCAAAGTCGTTAGGCGCGCCGTCAACTGTCACGATTTGCGATATATCCACGTTGTTATACGCAAAATCTTCGCGTATTGCCTTTCCGTGTATACACGTCCCCGTTACCCCGATCATTCCGACTTTTGCTCCAAGACGCGCCGCAGCGACCATAGCCGTTGCGACGTTGCCGCCGCCCTGTCTGCTGAAGTCGAGGATTCCCGCTCCCGAGTCAGGCTTTGGAAGCTTATCTACAACCGTTAATATATCAATGCACGGCCTGCCGATTCCAACAATATCCATATATTGCCCTCTTTAATAATCTTAGTATAAAAATTTATTTTATAAATTTGGTGCCATAATAATATTATAACATTAATTTTATTATAATGCAATATATTAAAAAAATATATATGGCAATCGCTTAAAAATATTTTAATGTATTTACACGGACAGACACAGGTCGTCCGTACATGCAAAACCATCGTTTTGTTCATGAAAACTAACTCACTCAAAAACCCTATAAAGAACCTTTCTCTTGCTTTTCCCATGATTTTAATTTTTGAAATAATGTAGGGGTCGACATGGAAATCGACCCCTACATTAATAATTGTATTGTTTATAACGCCAGCGCATATTCATCCATGCCTGCTTCTACATAACCGGAAGCGAGCGGCGCGGGCTGTCTGCATGTGGACTCCATAACGTGGATGTTGCCCGTCTGCGAACCCTGCCATATGCCGTGAACGACTTCAAACGCATGAAAACCCATATCGCCGTGAGCGCGGTGAGGACGATTGTTCACAATACCCCACGCCATGTCCGCGACTCCCAAGCCGCGGCAGCAACCCTCGCTGTAGCCGTGCGTCAGCGGCATCCCATAAGATTCGCCGCTCCAATCGTTTAAACCTTTGCGTTTAAGATATACCGGACCGCCGAATTGATTCGGGTCGGGACATATAAGCGTGCCTTCTTTGCCGTATATCTCGACTCTCGGCGTTTCGCCGAACCCTTCCGAAACGAAAGTTATGTTCCCAAGTACGCCATTGGCAAATTCTATCGAACCCGCCAGCGAATTTATAGTGTCGATTTTGCACGTTTCGCCGAAACTGGGGTTTCTTGGGTTTATCAGCACCCTTTCGGGATGGCGGCACTGCGCAAAACCGGTTGCGCGCGAAATAGGTCCCAAAAGATTTATCAGCGCATGCAGAAAATAACCGCCCATATCAAACGGTATTCCGCCGCCCGGCTGACTGACAAACGCCAAATTCGGGCTTTCCCACCTGTCCTGATGATAACCCCTGACCACCATTGCCTGAGCCATAAACGGTTCGCCTATCATACCCGCGTCTATGAGTTTCCGCGCAGTCTGATGTCCTCCGCCCATAAACGTGTCCGGAGCCATTCCTATACGCAAGTTTTTTTCTTTTGCGATGTTTATAAGCTCTTTGCCTTCTTCAAGAGTTACGGCTATCATTTTTTCACAGTGTACGTTTTTCCCCGCAAGCAGAGCGGCTTTGTTCACTTCGTAATGCGAAGTCGGATACGTAGTATTTACGACAATCTGTATCTCAGGGTCGTTCAGTATTTCCTCGTTGGTCATTTGACGGATATTGAATTCTTTTGCGCGCTTTTCAGAGCGTTCGGGTATTATATCCGAACAGCCCACGACTTCGAGTATTTGAAAACGGGTAGTCATATTTTTTAAATATGTGGCTTATTGCGCCCGAACCGATTAAACCGACTTTTATTGGTTTTACTTTCATAAAATATCATGCTCCTTTTTATTGTTTATATGTTTATATATATTTTTTTATACGCCGCGTTTCAAATCGTTTATCTTTGCGACTTCCGTCATATTCGTTACTGGGATATAATCTTTTATCGGCATAATCTTCTGATGTATCGCGTCGATTATCCATTCAGGCTGCGGGAAGAAATATTTTTCAAGTTCAAACGCGGGGGTTATCCAGTTCTTTGAGCCGATAACGACAGGCGGAGCGTCCAAATAATCAAAACACAGTTCGGTTATATTCGCCGCAAGCTCTTTCATGAATGAATTTCTTTCGCAGGCGTCGCCGATGATTACTATTTTCCCGGTCTTTTTCACGGATTCCATAACCAAGCTGTAATCAAACGGCACAAGCGAACGCGCGTCTATTATTTCGGCGGATATATTGTATTTTTCCTGAAGCGTTTTAGCCGCCTCTATCGCTCTGTATAAAACCGCGCCGATTGTCAGAATTGTCACGTCGGTCCCATGACGTTTTATATCCGGTTCGCCGATTTTCACTTCATAATATTCGTTTGCCGGAGGCACTCCGCCGTTATAGAACTGTTCGCCGACTTCGTATATCCTCTGGCTCTCGAAGAAAATCACCGGGTCTGTGCCGTTTAACGCGGAATTCATCAAGCCCTTTGCGTCGTACGGAGTCGCCGGGAACACAACTTTAAGTCCCGGGATATGCGCGGTCAATGCAGTCCAGTCCTGCGAGTGCTGTGCGCCGTATTTTGAACCGACAGAAATCCTGATGACAACCGGCATTTTTAATATGCCCGCACTCATAGACTGCCACTTCGATACCTGATTGAAAATCTCGTCGCCCGCTCTGCCGATAAAATCGGCGTACATCAACTCTACAATCGCGCGTCCGCCGCACATTGCGTAACCGACTGACGAACCGATAATCGCTGCTTCCGAAATCGGGGCGTTGAAAAATCTGTGATACGGCAAAGATTCCGTCAATCCTCTGTATACCGCGAATGCGCCTCCCCAGTCCCTGTTGTCTTCGCCGTATGCGATAAGCGTCGGATCTTCGTAGAATTTATCGAGTATCGCCTCGAATATTCCGTCGCGAAGTCCGAACTGTTTAGTTTTTGGAACCGGTTTTCCGTCTTTATCAAACGCGCTTCTCTCTCTTGACGCAAGCTGTTTTACTCTCGGATTTTCTTCGCTTAGTTTATCTTTTGGAATTAAAACGTCGGGTGCGCGTTCGCTGTCAAATGTCCTGATGGTCTGATTTGAAAACATAAGTCCTGAAATAGCGTCGGGGTCTCTGCTTAAATCCATTCTCGGCGATATATTATCGTCAATCGCAAGTTTGCAGATTTTTGTCATACGCGACGTTATAACTGCATGTATCGCGTCGATTTCGGACTGCGAGCATATATTTGCGCCAACTAATTTTGCGCTGAACGCTTTTAAAACGTCCTCGTTTCTCCACGCTTCAATTTCCTCGGCTGACCTGTATGTCGAGGAATCCGACGGCGAGTGCCCCGTAACTCTGTATGTTACGACGTCTAAGAGAGCCGGACCTTTGCCGTCTAATAAAATCTTTTTCTGCCGTGAAACGGCGTCGATTACAGCGAGCGGATTATAGCCGTCAACGCGCTCAGAGTGCATCTGCTCAGGATTTATTCCCGCGCCTATACGCGCAAGCATATCGTATCCCATCGTTTCGCCCCGTGTCTGACCGCCCATGCCGTACTGGTTGTTGAATATGTTGAATAACAAAGGCAAACCTTTGTTATGGTCGGAATCCCAAAGTTGTCTGACTTGGTCCATAGAGGACATGTTTATAGCTTCCCATACCGGTCCGCAGCCGAGCGCGCCGTCTCCGAAATTCGCGACGATTATGCCGGGCTTTTCGTTTATTCTCTTATACAGAGCCGCCCCGAGAGCTACCGGAGCCGCGCCTCCGACTATAGCGTTATTCGGATATATGCCAAATGGAGTGAAAAACGCATGCATAGAACCTCCGAGACCTCTGTTAAATCCCGTTGTTCTTGCGAATATTTCAGCCAGAGCGCCGTATAACAGAAAGTCTTTCGCTAAATCTTTTATATTGCCTTTGTCTTCTTCTTTACCCTCGACGACTTTTAATATAATCCCGCCGAAAAACTCGCGCATTATGTCATATAATTCTTTTTCGTCAAGTTTGTTAATCGCCGAAAGTCCTTTCGCGAGTATTTCCCCGTGACTTCTGTGCGAACCGAAGATAAAATCCTCGATTCCGAGAGAATACGCTTCGCCGACCGCCGATGCTTCCTGTCCCAATGACAAATGCGCCGGTCCGGGATTGTTATACTCTATGCCGTTATATGCGCTTTTTGTTTTAATCTCGTTCAGCATAGTCTCAAATTCCCTGATAACTGCCATATCGTGGTAAATTCTCATAAAATCGTCTTTTGAGTAAATCTTTTTTTCTTCGTCGATTGTTTTGTTATATTGATTTACGGGTATGTCAGTAAATTTAATCCAGCCCGCCGCCCGAAGCTCTTTCGGGTCCGAAAATTCTGATTTAGGCATATAAATTAACTCCTTTTTTTATTTACTTTTTCGTATTAATGTAGTTAAATGGAAATGTTTTAATTTCCCAATATTTTGATTCATAATTATCATTTCCTATTTTTCGCCAAAACAATATACTGTATAAAATTGCTTTGTACTTTTTAACTATTTTACCATCTTCATTTACAACAGTTTTAATTGGAAATAATAAAAATATAAAAATAATTATCAAAAATAAAATATGCAAGTTTCTTTGGTTTTTCATAAAAGTAATCCTCCTGAAAATTCCGCTTGAACTCAAATCATAAAACAGCCCTCGCGGATAACTTCTCCGACCGTCGGATGCGGGAAAACAATCTTCCGCACGTCGTCAACGCGCATTTTTGTGTCAATCATCATTGCCGCGCCGTAGATTATTTCAGATGCGTAACTGCCTATCATATGCAGTCCGATTATATTGCGCGTATTTTCGTCAACAATAATCTTGACTATACCGTCGCCGTTTTCGTTTTCGGCGACATACCGCCCGCTGTATTTCAACGTGAACGAGTGAACGGACGCTTTCAGACATTTCTGTTTGACACTTTCAGTCGTTTCGCCGACTGCCGCGACTTCGGGATTTGTATATATTACGGCGGGGATAGAGTTATAGTTGATTCTGTCTTTTTTGCCTAATATATTGTTTACGCAGACTTCTCCCTCTCTGTACGCCGTATGCGCGAGCATAGACTTGCCGTTGACATCGCCCGCCGCGTAAACGTTGGCGACGCTTGTCCTGCCGCTATCGTCCGTGACGATTGCGCCGCGTTCTGTCAGGACGTTTATATTTTCAAGTCCGAGATTCTGCGACGACGCTTTTCTGCCGATAGACACCAGAACTTTATCGGCGTTTAATGCGATTTTTTCGCCATTTAATTCAAATTCGACAGAATTTTTGCCGAATGCCATAACTTTTGCGCCGAGTTTGAAATCTATGCCTTTTTTTGCATAATTTTTGTACAATATATCCGCGATTTCGCCGTCGATTGGTCCGCCGATTTTGTCGAGCATTTCTATAACCGTGACTTTTACGCCGATTGAGTTGAAATAAGACGCCATTTCAAGCCCGATTACCCCGCCGCCGATAACTGCAAGATTTTTTGGAATTTCTTTCAAATCTAAAATTTCGCGGTTTGTCAGACAGAAGTTATCCGCAAGTCCTTCTTTAAGTCCGGGAATCGGAGGTATTGCCGCTTCAGAACCGGAGCATATCAATAAATATTTCGACGAGTAAATATTTTGCGCAGGGGCGGATGGTAATCCGCCCGTTGTTCCGGCGGGACGATTGCCATCGTCCCCTACAATTACGTTAAACCCGTTCGCGGCTTTATTCTGGACAACAGCCGTTCCGTTGATTACTTCAACGCCTGCTTTTTTCAATTTTGCCGCAACTCCCGAAACGAGAGTTTTCACAACTTTATCTTTTCTCTCTATCACAAATGGATGATTAATTTCCGCGCCTGTAAATTTTACGCCGTATTCTTCGCCATGTTTGGCATAATCATATATTTTCGCCGAATACAACAGCGTTTTCGTGGGAATACAGCCTTCGTTCAGGCATACCCCGCCAAGAGCTTTTTTCTCGATAAGCAGAGTTTTCAATCCGCCGTGCGCCGCGCGTTCCGCCGCGTTATATCCCGCCGGACCTCCGCCGATTATTATTAAATCATACATATCTTATAAGCGCTCCCCGTGTTTTATTTTATTCTTTATGTATTCAGTCAAAACTTCAAGCGAAATATCTGTCGGATTTGAGCCGTTTATTATAATATCGGCACGGTATTTTGACGGCTCGACATATTCTTCGTGACGGTACCGCACCATATCTAAATAAACGCTTGAAATCTCGTCAAAAGTCAATCCCCACGCCATATTGCGCTTTAATCTCCGCACAATCCTCTCGTCTGCTTTGCAGTCCACAAATATTTTTAAATCCAATTTGTTATAAATATTATCGTCCCATAAAGTCAGAAGTCCTTCGATTATTATAATTTCATACTCATTTTTTGATATAATCTCTTCTAAATCTGTATTTAATTTATTCAAATAAAAAGATTCCGGGTGATTGTGGTCGGAATATTCTTTTTGAGTGACAAACGCTTTCGGATGCGGTCTGTCTTTATCGGGCTTGAAATAACCGTCCATATGAATAACGAATAATTTATAATCTTTCAGCGCGTTTTCGAGTTTTTCGCACAGCGTAGATTTGCCGCTTGCCGTTCCGCCGGCTATACCGGCGACAAAAGTTTTTTCCAGCATCGTTTTTCTCCCCCCAAATATAATTATTTCGCCAGCAGCAAATCAAAATTTTCAAGATTTGCGCACAGTTCTTTTAAAAATCTTGCCGCGGGCGCGCCGTCCAAAGCTCTGTGGTCGAACGTCAGGGACAAACTCATGCAATCATAGAAAACGTCTTGACCGTTTATTTGCTTAATACGTCTTGTTATGTTGTTTACGCCGAGAATACATGTCTGCGGAGGATTTATAACCGGAGTGAAGCTCTCTATTCCGAGAGAACCTAAGTTTGTGACCGTAAACGTGCCGTTTTTTAATTTATCCGGGGATATTGTGCCTTTTTGTACTTCCCATATAATCTTTTTGGCTTCTTTGGAAAGTTCGTTGAGCGAAAGTTTGTCCGCGCCGAATATCGTCGGGACAACAAGCCCTCGTTCGGTATCGACCGCGACGCCAAGATTCACCGTATTAAAATATCTGATTATATCGCCGAGAAAATGAGCGTTGGCGTCTTTATGATTCATCAAAGTTTTCGCCGTCGCATATAAGATTATATCATTTAATGTAATGCTCACAAGACCTATATTATCCGCATATTCTGTATTTTCTTTCAGCCTTTTCCTGAAAGATAGGATAACCGACGCGTCGAAACTTGAATTTAACGTCAGCTGCGCCATCTCAGACAATGACGCGTGCATTGACTTCGCGATAATTTTGCGTATATTCGGCAATTTTACGTCGGCGTATTCATTTGTTGATTCGTCTGTTGTTGATAAATTTTTGAGAAGCGCGTCTATTTCTCTAACAGAAACATTACTTTCAGAACTTTCAGATTGATTATTAAATCTTTCGCCTTTTTTGACAAGCTCAATTATATCGCGTTCAATAATCCGCCCGTTGGGACCTGTAGGAAATGCTTTGTTAAAATCAACTTTCGCCTGTTCGGCATAATGCTTTGCTCGGGGTGAAATTTTTAAATCGCCTATTGTAGAAGTCGATACGACTCGCGTTTCCGACGGACGGACAGGACCGTCCGCTCGTACGGATTGTTCAATTTCCGCAGGTTTTTCTGATTTATTAGAATTTTGCGGCATCAGACCTGATATATCTTCGCCGTCTTTGCCGATTATCATAACCGTGTCAAGACACGGCACATCGTCGCCTTCTTCAACAAACAGAGCAAGTACCGTTCCCGCCGCTTTTGATTCTTCGTCAAACGAGGATTTATCCGTTTCGTAAGAAAATAATATGTCGCCGATATTGACGTTATCACCTTTTTTTTTGTTTATTTTTGTAATTAAACAGCTTTCGACACTTTGCCCCTGTCGAGGCATTATTACAGTTTCAGCCATAAAAATTTTCCTCCTCTTATACTGAGTGCGCTCAGTCATATGTAATATTATAGTTTTTTATTTTATTATTTATTACGCAATTATTATCTGCGTATTGTTTTTGTTCGCCAAAATCGTTATTTCGTCGGAGAGACGCATATTTGTTATGAGTATATCAATATTTTGGATATCTGCGAAAGTATACGGCAGACTTCTGTCGAGTTTTTTATCGTCCATTAAGACTATTTTTTTACGCGCTTTTGAAACAACCAGCTTTTTAACTTCGCACTCGTTGTAATTTCCGCTGGTAAACCCGCTCTGCAACGAAAATCCTGACGGGACAATAAACGCCGTATCGATATTGATTGCTTTTAGGTAATCGATTGCCTGCGTGCCGGATATAGAAATATTGTCGCGCCCCACCATTCCGCCGACTAAATTCACTATTATATTTTTGTTTTTCAGAAGTTTTATCGCTGCATTGGGCGCAGTCGTCGTGATTATCAGATGCTCGTCTTTGAGCATATCGGCGAGGGCCATAACCGTAGTTCCGGAATCGAGAAATATAGATCGTCCGCTTTCTATAAATTCAAGCGCTTTTTCGCAGATTTTATGTTTAGCTTCGATATTCTCGGTTATTCTGAACTCATACGAATCCTCCAAAGAGTTTTTTATAAATTTCATTGAGCGCGCGCCGCCGCGCACTTTTATAACTTCTCCCAAATTCTCGAAATACTCAATGTCCCTACGCAAAGTCATACTCGACACCTGCGGAAATTTTTCCTCAAGTTCGCTCAAAGTTACAAACGGTTTTGACTGAATAATCTCTTTTATTTCTTCTCGTCTGGCTTTATACATACGAAATCCTCATGTTAGTATTAACAAAACAATGTTTTTATTTCACATAAAATATATGATTATAATACCACAAAAAATATATTTCGTCAACATAAATTATCATTTTTTCAAAACAGTTGATATTTTTTTATAGACAAAAAATGTAATTACTGAAATTACGATGCCTTTCAATAAATTGAATGGAATTATAGAAAAACACATGACCTGGAACAGATTTTTTACAAAAGGCATAATCGCCGTAAACATGCCGACTATAATGTCTAATTTTGCGGATAAAGTCATAGTCGGGTCGGCGATATACAGATTGGCATAAAACGGGAAAATAAAAAAGTAATTCAAAACCGCCGCGCATAAGCTCATAATTACTGTGCCAGCCGCCATGCTTACTAAAGCGGTTTTTCTGGTGGGTCTGTATTTATAAATTATTCCGGCGGAGAAAACAAATATCCCACCCACAAGGAAATTGGCAAGTTCTCCGACAAATTGAGTTGTAGACGCAGGCATATGAAGAATATTTTTTATCGCCTCAACCACCACCCCGTAAACCGGTCCTATGGCAAACGCCGCTATAAGAGCCGGCAAGTCTGAAAAGTCGAATTTTAAAAAAGACGGGAATAAAATTGATATGGGAAATTCGAGATACATAAGACCGACAGCCGCAGCCGACATAATCCCCGCTACTGCAACAGTTCTAACCATTGTATTTTTTGATTTTAATTTTGAATCCTGCATAAAATTCCTCCGAAAAATATAAAAAATAAACACCTGAAAAGATACGTCTTTCAGGTGCGAAATATTTCAATATTCACCGCATTTTTTCTTCTCTCATCCAGACTATTTCTGTCGGTATTGGAATTACACCAATTCTGCGCATAATTTATTTATGCGCTCGCGGACTTTAGCACAAGCTCGAAAATATTCAATTTTGCATAACAAAATTGTAGTATTTTCCGGCTTTTACTATAACCGCCGGTCGGGAATTTCACCCTGCCCCGAAGACACTTTTATTCAGTTTTATATAATTTTACCATGTTTTTATTTTTATGTCAACCTATTTGACATAAAATTTCAATAAGATTTATAAATAATATATCTAAATAATACTTGACAATATTATTTTTATATGATATTATATAATCGTTGCAACAATTATAATATTTCAAAATAATATTCAAAATTAATTTAGGAGGCATTTATTATCTATGAACGAAAAGATATTATTAGCCGACGATGCGGAAAGCACCCGGTCGATTCAAAGAACTTATCTCGAAAAAGAGGGATATGTTGTCTGCGAAGCAAAGGACGGAATCGAAGCTGTCGAAAAATTCAAGGAATTAAAACCCGACGTTACAGTATTGGACATAGGCATGCCAAATATGGACGGGCTTAAAGCTCTCAGGCAAATCAAAACGGAGAATCCTTACGCGAATGTGATAATCATCTCGGCACTGTCTCAGGAAGATAATGTTGTCACAGCCTTGAAATGGGGTGTGCGTGATTTTCTCGCAAAACCGTTTAATCCGGAACAATTCTTAAAAATTGTCAAAGCGGTATTGGCTGCGGAAGTCACTAAAATGCTCCCGGAAAGTATCGCCAATGATTGGTGTATCGAACACAGAGATTATAAACCGGACGAGAAATTATCACAGGAGCAAATCGACAGAATTCTCGAAGACTTTAATCGGTTTTATGCGCTGGCTTCAACCGGCAATTATTCGACTACGGACAAACTGACAGGTTGTCCTAAAGGCGGCGCATTTAACGTCACTTTTGCAAGAATGCTCGCCGATGAAACCAAGAAATATTCGAACATAACTATTGTTATGCTCGATATAGACGAATTCATGCGTGTAAATACTGATTTCGGCCATAAAACCGGCGATGAGGTGTTAAAAGAAATCGCAAAAATTTTGCTTGATATTGATGCCGGACATCAGACTTACAGATATTCCGGCGATTGTTTCATGCTTCTTTTCCCGAATTACGAAAAAGAACAGGTCTTTTTAATAATAGAGGAAGCGCGCAAAAAAATCGCCGAAGCTCCCGAATGTTCGCGCACATCAGCAACAATAAGCGCGGGAATCGCGACATATCCCGACGACGGCGACCGTGATGTCGAGATAATCCGCAAAGCCGACGGCGCAATGTACAGGGCAAAAGTCGCCGGACGCAACAGAATCGCGCTCGCAAAAGAAGAAAAGCTCGTGACAAAAACGGCGCATTACACCGTCGAACAGTTGAAAAGATTAGAGAAACTCTCCGACGGAACCGGAATCAGTGAAGCGGCGTTAATGCGCGAGGCTTTGGATGAGCTGCTGAAAAAATACGATAAATAGCTGAAATTAATAAAATATGTCAATCACGAATTGAAAAAGCATAAGAAATCACGCACCAAAGCCCTCTTTAGCAAAGAGGGTGGTGTCGCCGAACAATGCAAGAGTTTGCAGGAATACACTGGATGCGATGACGGGTGTTTTGTTAAAATTCCACAAAACACCCGTCACGCGGTCAAACGTCATTCTGCAATTTCCAAACAACATCTCGCGTGCCACCCTCTTTCAAAAGAGGGCTTTGGCGCGTGATTTCTTACGCTTTTTCAATTCGTGATTGGCATTAATTCAATACTTTTTCATATTCAAAACGGTATTGATAATAACCCAATTTTTTATGCAATCCTTGCGACTTTATGTTTTCGCACCCTGTCCCCGAACGTATTACTTTCGCTCCGTTTTGTCTCGCCGATTTTTCGGCATAATCCATAAGATAAGTTGCTATGCCGGATTTGCGGTATGATTCCTCAATATATATGTCCTGTACGTCCGCCCAGATAAAAGTCGTATCTTCACCATGGAAAGAAACCCAAAAATAAGCGACAGTTTCGCCTGATTCGGTCTTGATTATTTCCGCTATAGTCCGTTCATCTTTCATGCTTTCAATCAACGGGGACAAAAACCCCTCCTGCTGTCCGGCATTTGCACACCAGTTTGCACGATATTCTTCATACGGAGTTTTTCTTGCATATGGTGTATCACATTCGTAATTCACACGGCAATGACATTCACGAATATAATCTTTGTCTTTTTCGGGGTCGATTCTAATGTGGCGTAAATTTTTGTTTAACATATAAAAATTATTCATATATTTACTTTTCCCTCCTACTAAATATTCATCCGCAAGCAAACCGTAATTGAGCCTGTCATACCGTTTGCCGCCGAAATATACGACTTTACGCTCCCGTCCCTCCAACACAAACCCGGATTTTTCAAGAGACTTCTGCGCAGATATATTTATTTCGAGCGTATTTGCCGTTATACGTTCCATACCGAGATTGTTGAACCCATAGTCGAGTATCAGTTTCACGGCTTCCTTGCCATAACCCTTATTGCGGTTTTCAATTTTTGCCATACCCATTCCGATAGAACATGAACGGTTTTTGTTATCGATACTTTGCAGAGCAACATCGCCGATGACCGTCCCGTCGTTCAGAAATATACCGAGCCTTACGTTTTCGTTTCCCTGCAATTTTTGTATGTCATAAAACCATTCGTCGGATTTTTCGACGGACTGACCTATATATAAAGGTTCTGCCGGATTATCGAAATCATATTCGAAATCCTCGTATAATTTTTTGCAGTCCGACCTTTCCAATACTGCGAGATATATATTTTTACCCTGTAATTTTATCATTTTAAATCTGCCACCTTTCAATCAATATAATATATTTGTTCAAAATCTCGTTGTTGCTCTTTATTATAAACATCAAAACCGTTGAGAAATCTTTCATCATCTTCAAAATATACAAAATCAAGATGATGATAGCCTATTGAATATGCAAATGACAACGCGGATTTTATTATATCTCCGTAATTTTCGCTGTTTGCCCAAATCATTACAGCGCCGCCGTCAGTGCCTTCATCAATTTGTATGTATGTGCCGTCTTGAATTGAAATTACATAAGATTTTCTATTTATCGGTTCATTAAACACCTGCCATATATGGCTCGATGCAAATTCCCATTTCCCAAATATGAACTTTCTTCCTTTTACTGCCGAAAACGGAACCTTATCAAGAAGTGTTTTCTCAAATTTGTAGTCTTTATACGGTTCTGTAAGAATCTGCAAACTACAAACTTTGTGTCCGTCCTTGAATCCACACTTTCTGTAAAATATATCCGCCCCGCTCTCGACTTCGGGATTTGTGACAATTTGCGAACAGTTATTTTTCTTCGCGTATTCTATTCCGTCCGCGATTATAATTCTGCCGATACCTTTCCGTTGATAATCCGGGTCAACCTGAAGATAGCCCAGATATAAAAATTTCCTGTCAGGCTCGTCCGAGATTACCCATTCCGCATATGCAATGATGTTTCCGTCGATTTCTGTGAGTGTAATATAAAAGCCACATTCAAGTCTTTTGCTTGTCCATTCCGTACAACCTTTGATATTGTTCCACGGTACATGCTCTTCCTTACGGTGAATATGAACTATCGCATTTAAGTCCGATTCCGATGCGGTCGCTTGTCTTATTTTTATATTATACATAAATATGTTCCTCCGTTAAATTAAAATAGCGAAAAGCTTTTACGCCTTCCGCTTGTGAAATACAAACAAAAAGGCTGCTGACAAAACGTCCGCAGCCTGTACTTAATCTCAAAATTCAACCTGTTGAATTTATTTGCTCAGCCGGTAAATAACAACACTTTCAAAAGCATAGCAAAAACTACACTTGTGATACTATATTACCGACGAGATAATTTCATTATGTGAAAAAAATTCACTGTATGAAACCTATATTAAGCTCCGCACAACGTCTCGCCGTTATCCACTTTTCTTAGAAAAGAATTGGACGGAGCAAAATCTTTCTTAGACTTGTAAACGCCTGAAACAAACATATCAAGCCCTCCTGTATGGGTAAATATATTATAGCATGATACAAAAAATAAATCAAGTGTTATTTTTGGAAATCTTGATATTTATTTATGCAACGCTTCTTTAAAAGCGTTATACAGCGGTTTGTTCAGTTTGTCAGGATATTCGTGAGCTCCGTTCATATACAGACCAAATGCCGTCTCATGATATGTGTGGTAGTTGAAATTTATGTTATGCCGTATGCATATATCAAGAGCGTCTTTTATCCAGCGGTCGCCGCCTCTGTCTTCCTGAAATCCGTATACTATAACTCCGAATTCCCCAAGATATAGAGGCACGTTGTTATCTCTGCCGAATTGCAGATATTTTGTGAAAGATTTTTCAAGATATTCTTTATTCATTCCGTTGGCTTCATCGGGATATACGGAAAATACGCCCCTGTTTGATTCAACCCAGTTTGCGTTCTGGTGAGTGAAAACAAACGGGTCATACACATGAAATTCATATGTTACATTTTTGTCGTCTATCAGAAAGAAATTCATATTGCCGTTCATATTGTTATCCCAGTTGGAAACGCCTGTCTCGAGATTTTTATATGCGTTCAATCTTTCGACCATAATCATATGATTTGTGTTTACTTTTCTGATTGAATAAGCTGTATCCTGCGCCAGATTTTGCCATTGAGCGAAAGTCTCTTCCAAAGTCGCCTTTTCTGCCACCACAGGTTCGTTCACTAAGTCAAATGCGGCGATTGCCGGCTCATCTTTATATCTTTTCGCTATCTCAGTCCACAATGCCGTGAGCCTTTTCTGATTTTCCCCATCAGTCCAAAGAGCCGTCCCGTTTCCGTTTGACTGAAATCCGCCCTGCGGATAGTGCATATTGAGCACAAGCCTTATGTTATATTTTTTTGCTGTCTGTATATTCCAGTCAAGCCATTCCCACCCTGTTTCTTTATATTTGTAAGGCGCGTCGTCGCTTTCAAAAAGACCGTAATTCAGATAAAATCTTACAGAATTGAATCCAATTTCGTTCAATTCTTTATAGCTTTCCTCGGTATGATGAGTCTTTGGCGGTATTGCGGGATTCGCCCATACATTATTGCCGAAAGCCATTCCTTTTATCAAAAAATCATTGCCGCTGCCGTCTTTTAGTAAACCATTTTCAGATCTGATAAAATCTTGCATAGTTTCGCTCCTCTTTTATTTGATTTAAAATTTTATTCCCCTGTTTCCAAAAACTTAACCTGTTCTTTTGTAAGCTTAAATTTCAACGCCCCGAAGCTGTCTTTTAACTGCTCTGTGCTTGAATAACCGCACAACGGCGAAGCGTTTAAGCCGCTGTCACGGACATATGCCGTCGTTATTGACGATAAACTGCAGCCGGTTTCATGCGACAGTTTTATTAATCTTTCTAAACGCCTGTGATTTTCGGGGAGAAAATCATATTTGGCGCGCGGACCTCCTTTCGGCTCCCTGCCTTCGGCGCGGGCGACAAACCAGCCGTTTGCCTGCGGACTGAACGCCATTAGCGCGATCTGACTTTCTTTATACCAGCTCACGTCAGGTTCGTTTAATATAACGTGGGTTAAATCGCCGGTTGTCGGCGTAGTCGTCAAAGCTAAACCGAAATGCGCCTGTGAGCACACTATTGGGGTTTTACCTGCGGATTCTGCGTATTTATTCGCCTGTATTATACGCGAAGCCGCCCAGTTTGACACTCCGACCGCCTTTGTTTTTCCGGCTCTGACAAGCGCGTCTAAAGAATCCATTATTTCCTCGACAGGCTTTTTCACGTCGTCTCTGTGAAGTATATGCAGATCTGAATATTCGGTCCCCATGGCTTTAAGCGACAAGTCTAAATCGCCCTCGATTTCATCGCGCGATAATCTCGATACAAACATACTCGACGGGTTCGGATGGCTGCCTTTTGTGACGATTGTGACTTTGTCCCTGATATTGCGGCTTTTCAGCCATTTCCCCAAAGAAACATCGCAGTTCCCGTTCGCATAGATTCTCGCGGAGTCAAAAGTTGTTCCGCCGAGTTCGACATATAAATCCATGATAGAAAAACAGTGTTCGTCGTCAGCCCAGCCCAAGCCTCCCGCTCCGAGCGATATCTCGCTCAATTTTATATTGTGTGCAAGTTCAATAGATTTCATATACATATCCCCTTTGTTTTTGTTTTATTTTTATAGATATTTTACTATTATTTATTATGAAAGTCAACAATATTTATGTTAATTTGTCAAATTTTACTTTTTCAGTATCATGGTTAAAATCCCTTTTAACGGGAAAAAATAAAAATATTCAAAAAGAAAAATCATGAAATTGAAAGTAAAGGAAAGATATGAAAATTAAAAAAGTAAAAATATCAAAAAGAATAACGGCGTTTGCGTTGGCTGTTATCCTGACTTTTGGAATTTTGCCGCATATAACTTTCGCTGTAGAAGACCCCGCTGACGACGGATTGCACATAGTAAATCCAGGCGCAGACGATGTGTCCCCGGTCCCAAAGTCAGGAGAACTTGCCGACGGCGAGGTCTGGACCGATAAATCGGCAGAATACGCGCAGAACGGCATATTTGACATTACATTGCGGGCTATGGGTAAAAGATTTTCTATGGAACTTGCAGAATACCGAGAGCGTTATACCCCGGTAAATGCTGTGTTTGTGCTTGACACATCGTCAAGCATGTCTTACAACAGTTTAAAAAGTAAGATAAATGCAGTCGTGGAAGCCGGAGCAATGATTTTGAACGCCAATCCCGGAAAAAACAGCGTAGCAGTCGTATATTTTGACAGAACAGCGCGTTTAGCCGGAGGATCGACGTACGGGTATTTCACCGGCGGCGGCAATGCCGCTACCTCCGTATCCGGCAATAACCAGTGGACTTCCACAAAAACGTTAAGCACAACATGGATATGGGCAAATACAGCGGAACAACTTAATGAACTTATTGCCTATGACGGGTATAATCAGTTGGCGCCGGTAACAACAGCCGCTACAAATATAGTATCCGGTCTGAATCTCGCGTACTCCCTGTTAAACAGCGACGGCGGCGCGCTGCCCGCGGCTCCTAACAAAAATGAAGCCAATCCTATTATTATACTCATGTCCGACGGTGCGCCTAATTATTATTCTACAGCAGGTAGCTATACAAATTCTACAGCAGGCTCCACAAGTCCAGGCGCAGCCGGAGATGAGACCTCATCGGCGGAAACTATAAAAAGAGCCGCGGAGATAAGCAATTTATATATAGGCACAAATCCCGGCAACAAAATAAAAATATATACAGTAGGATATAATGTCGAAAGCAATTACTTGGCGTGGATAACACTGAACCCTAAAAACGACCATACGAAATTGTCTGCAAGTCAAACTAAAATGACCGTAAATTCCCAACTGACAGGCGGCAACGTAATATTTACTTCCGGCGATAAAACGGTCAGAATTACGGGCGCAACAAACGGCATAGGCTATTACCAGTACAATACGCACTATTACGCGCCTTTGTACACTCAGGATTTGCTTGCCGCTTTCAAAGAAATTGTCGGCGACATAACGTTTGACCCGGCATCCCCTCTGGCTTATGAGACTGAACTTGTTATAACGGACGTAATCGGCGACGGATTTGAATTGATTCCCGGGTCTTTTTCCCCTAATGATTCCGCCGTGCATTACAATTCAAATACAAAAACTGTGACATGGACAATTCCCGCAGGCGAACTTTATTTAATCGACCCTGATAACTGGGGAGCCGAAGGCGAAAATTCTGATGTAGTCCCAAACAGAATCAATACGCTTACATTTCAGGTAAGGGCAACAGGGGAATTTGAGACAAATAAACCCGAGGACGGCATATATTATACCAATAACGGAGCTTACGCGGATTTCATACCTCATGACAGAAACGATAAATATACGAATAAAAGCACAAACAGAGTATCCATCCCCAAAAGAGGCTGGCTGCAATATGAATCGCCGTCTCTGCCGGATGATACAAGCGATACGACTGAAGAAACTACTGAAACTACGACAGATACCACCGCTTCTTCTGACACAAACGGAACTATAACGACTACCACCGCCGAATCGTTATATTATCCGCCTCATAATCCGAATACCCCGTTTCCAACAGGCGGAGATAACAGTAGCGGCACTACTGAACCTACGGTTTATATCGAGCCTACAAGAGAATCTGCAACGGAGATTGTAACCGAACCGGGAAATACGCCTGTCGCAGAGCAAATTCCGGAAAACACAGTGCCTCTTGAAAATGCGCCGCAGGTTGAACTTTTTGAACCCGAAGAAAAAATACCGCTTTCCAACGGCGGATTTGCAGTCGAAGAAGAGGATAATCTATACGAAATATTTGATAAAAACGGAGAATTGTTAGGCGAAATACAGCTTAACGAGGACGAAAATATAGAAGATATAACAGATTTTAACAATCTTATTCCGCTCGAAAGCGCAGGTATTGACGAGACCGAAGCAAAAATTAATCCTCAGACCGCCGATCCTATGCCATTCTCAGTATTTTTATATACCGTCGCAATAGCAATATCGGGAATTATAATTATAAAAAATAAAAAATTTACGAAGCGATAATAAAATAACATTGCATAGGGGTACAAAATTTTGTGTCCCTATGTTTTATTTTTTATTATATATTCGCACGCTTTCTCAAA
>Ga0123357_10001022_pt1 | contig 28726 bp, 10 predicted proteins | sample TergutEmb28metaG_FD_89873 | JGI IMG/M metagenome (GOLD analysis project Ga0123357, IMG submission 89873) | Embiratermes neotenicus P4 segment gut microbial communities from Petit-Saut dam, French Guiana - Emb289 P4 | ecosystem: Host-associated > Arthropoda: Insects > Digestive system > Gut ...
CGAGCAACCGCTGCCCGCCACCGACCTGGTGCCCGGCGATATCGTCTATCTGGAAGCGGGCAACACCATCCCCGCTGATGGGCGCCTGCTGGAGGTCGGCGCGCTGCGCTGCGTCGAGTCCGCGCTGACCGGCGAGAGCAACGCCGTGCGCAAGACCGCTGATACCCTTGAAGGTGAGCACACGGCGCTGGGCGATCAGGAGAACATGGTATTCGGCGGGACCACCGTGTCAGTGGGGCACGGCGTCTTTGTCGTGACACGTACCGGCCAGAACACGGAGATGGGCAAGATCGCCACCCTTCTGGCTGAGACCGAGGAAGGCGAGACCCCGCTGCAACGTGAGCTTGAACGCGTGGGCAAGCGCATCGGGATCGTCATCCTGGTCATCGCCCTGCTGGTCTTTATTGAGGAAGTCGCGATCTTTCTGGGAGGCCCGGCGGGCGCGGGCGGGCTGCTGGCGGCGCTGTCGCATCCGGAATTTCGTAGCAGCCTGACCGAGACGATGCTCGTGGCCATTGCCTTGGCTGTGGCCGCCATCCCCGAGGGCCTACCCGCGATCGTGACAGTATCGCTGTCGCTTGGCGTACGCCGCATGGCCGAGAAGCACGCGATCATGAAGCGCCTGCACGCGGTTGAGACGCTGGGCTCGACGACCTTCATCTGCAGCGACAAGACCGGCACGCTGACCCTGAACCAGATGACCGTACGCAAGATACTGATAGGCACACGCGCAGTCGCGGTCGAGGGCAGCGAGCTGGTGAGACAGGGGGACGGGTGTGAGACAGGGGGGCGGAGAGTGAGACAGGGGGACGGTTCTACTGTCTCATGTCTCAACGTTCTGATGAGTAACGCTTCCGATGAGACAGTAGAACCGTCCCCCTGTCTCATGAGTAACGCTTCCGATGAGACAGTAGAACCGTCCCCCTGTCTCACTGTTCCCCCCGAGGGGCTGCGGCTGCTGCTGAGTATTGCCGCGGGTTGCAACGACGCGCACTACACCGCGCAAGACCAGCTGATTGGCGACCCGACCGAGACGGCGCTCGTCTCCTGCGTACGCGACCTCGCGCCTGGCCTCGTGATCGGGCCGCGCGTGGCCGAGATCCCCTTTGACTCGGACCGCAAGCGTATGAGCACGACGCACAGCGCCGCTGGCAGCGACGGGGGCTTTGTGACCTACGTCAAAGGCGGCATGGACACCACCTTGCCGCTCTGCACCCATGCGCTGATCGATGATGAACGTATACCACTTGACGAGGCGCTGCGCGAGCGGATCATCGCCGCCAACACGCAGTTCGCTGAAGGCGGCCTGCGTACGCTCGCCTTCGCGCTGCGCGAACATGACGCGCGCGCCGCAGATGAGAGCGACGTGGCGGCCGTCGAGTCCGGCCTCACCTACGTCGGCCTGATGGCCGAGCAGGATCCGGCACGCCCTGAGGTGCCTGCCGCGGTGGCCACCGCGCGCGCCGCGGGCATCCAGATCGCCATGGTCACGGGTGACCACGCCCTGACCGCGCGCGCCATCGCGACCGAGATCGGCATCCTGGACAACCCCGGGGACGGTTCCTCTCCCTTGCATTATCGTGGTGGAGAGGAACCGTCCCCGGTGGTGTCCCCGGTCGTGACCGGCGCCGACATCGAGCGCATGACCGACGAGGAGCTGGCAGCCGCTGCTCCCGAGATCCGCGTCTACGCGCGCGTGAACCCCGAGCACAAGATCCGCATCGTCTCTGCGCTGAAGGCGCGCGGCCACATCGTCGCGATGACCGGCGACGGCGTAAACGACGCGCCCGCGCTCAAGCGCGCCGACATCGGCGTGGCGATGGGCGTCGTCGGCACCGACGTGACGCGCGAGGCCGCCGACATGGTGCTGGCAGACGACAACTTCAGCACGATCGTGCACGCCGTCGAAGAAGGCCGCACGGTCTTTGCCAACCTGAAGAAGGTCATCTTATTTTTGTTGAGCTGCAACATCGCCGAGGTACTGATCGTGGCGATCACTTCAATTTTCACCTTTGGGGACGGCGGCGTCGCGCTTTTGCCCCTGCAGCTGCTCTGGATCAACCTCATCACCGATGGCCTGCCGGCGCTCGCGCTGGGCGTTGACCCGGCAGAACACGACGTCATGCGTCGGCGCCCCCGCAACGCAAGCAAGCCGATACTTACCCTGCCGCGCTGGACGCAGATATTGTCCCAGGGCGCCGTTATGACCGCGGCGGCACTACTGCTCGCCTACGTCGTCGCCCCGCTGGTCGAGCCGCACGCGCCCGGCGCGCTGGCCGGCAACCCCAACATCACCCGCACGATGCTCTTTGCCTGCCTGGTGCTGGCGGAGCTACTGCACACGCTGACCTTCCGCAGCGAAACCAAGTCGGTCTTCTCGCGCGAGGTCATCAAGAACAAGTGGCTGCTGGCGGCCATCGCCGGCAGCTTCGCGCTGCAATTCCTCGTCATCTACCTGCCCGGGCTGCGCGACCTCTTCAAGCTGAGCCCCTTAAACCCGCTGCAATGGGGCATGGTGCTCGCGGTCGCCTTTGTCGCGATGGCAGCCAACGACCTGATCGGCCTGCTTATCGACAAGAAGATGAGCGGGAGAGAGTAGCTGGCGACAATCACCCAATCACCCCAGGGGTATTTGTCACGCTCGCAATGGCAGCCTGCGGTGACAATCACCGCAGGCTGCGCAAAGAATCGGGAGCAGGCCACAAGGGGAAAGCGGCCTGCTCCCTGTTAGGGGGGTAACCCAGCCCGGGGGTGGAACAGGACTACCCTTCCTAAGCAGCCTGAGCTAGAGGACCTCAAGCTGCCTGGGGTATGAAATAAGAAGCCAAGGGGAGAAGCGGCTCCTTATCGCCGATATTAAAGGCGTCGTCTATGACGCTGTGAATAGGTTAAAGCACCAAGCAGCAGCACGGCAAAGCCTGTGGCAAGGACCACCAGCCAGAGCGTACCCGGGCTGAAGAAGTCCCCGGTCTTTGCAAGGCCGCCACCGCCGCCACCGCCGCCTGGTTTGTGAGTCTTCTGCCGCGGCTTTGGCGTCTCGGTCGTGTTACCACTGCCACCGCCGCCACCGCCATGCGGCCCTTTGCCTTTCAGCGTATTGGTAATTACAAAGCCCACATCTGCTGTGCCCGTAACCGTGCGGGTATAACCAGCAGGCAGGCCTGCCTCGTCCACCGTCCAGGTATGTGCGCCGTCCAGCCCTGACCAGACCCGCTTCCAGGACATCGAGCCGTCAAGTACCGCCGGCGCGCCATAAGGCCGTCCGTCACAGTACAGCTGTACCATCACGCTCTTGGGACGCGTAGTGCTTTCTGCATCATCCCAGTACTTGACAACCGCAACAGAGGTATAGCGCACATCAGTCCAGGTATTGGTAATACCAGTACCGGAAACGACAGCCGTCCAGCCATCCACCGGTTCTTCTGCAACGGTGTAGGCAATAGGCGTCACGTCATCGGCGCGATACGCCGGGGCGCGGAAGCGATAGCTCCACTGCCCCTGAGCGTCAGGCTTTATGACTACGGTGCTGACCACACGGGCGCCATCACGCAGTTCAAGAGTAATGGAGTCGGGCAGCAGCGTCCCCGCAGGCGCGCCCGTCAGGTCCCAGGTCTTCACGCCGGAGATATCGATCATGGCATGCCCGCTGTAGGTATTGGTCTTTACCGCTTCAATGTCAAGCGTCCCGGCGGTTCCGTCTCCGTCTACAACAGCGGTCTGCGTCCAGCCATCTGCGGTGTAGTCACGTTCGAAGACTTCGTAGTGGTCCCCCTGATGAAGCTCTATGGGTTCACTTTCCTGTCCGGATACCAGATCAAAATCAGAAGAGACGCCGTCGATTGTAACCGTAAAGTGAAAGAGCTTGCCTGCGTCTCTTTTAGGGACTTTGCCTTCCGTGATTTTCTTGACGGTCAGGTAGAGGGGCTTTTGTTCATGGTAGGTGTTAGTAACCGTCAAAGTGGTCTTTGTACTTCCGGCGACAGTGCCGCAGACCGCAGAGATATCTGCCTTGTAGCCACCTGCGCTGTAGTCATCTTCTGCAACGCTATAGACGGTCCCGTCAGGCAAGTCTTCAAAGATTATTGTTTGTTTACCTTTAAGATTGAAACGTCCGTCTGCGCCCAGTTCTGTGGAAGGCCCGGTATCGACTGCGCCCTCAGTTTCAGTATCGATGTGGTAGTAGAGCGGAGAGGGGACGTCTGCGCCTGCAAAGCTGATCGTAAAGCTGAAAGCTTTATCTGGATTAGCGCCGTCTCCGTCCAGTTCTTTGCGCAAGGACAAGGAGCCAACACTTCCCTGTCCGCCTGCCACGTTGACAAAGGGCAGAGTGATCGTGGTCTCGCGCGAGATTGTTCCTGAATAGTTATTCCTGGTAGCGGTATAGTCGGGGTCTGCTACCTCGGTGACCGTGTAGGTGGCGTCCAGAGAAAGCCCGGTAAAGAGCTTGACCTGCCCGGCTTTAAGCGTAAAGGTGGTCTCTGTGCTGTCGATAACCGCATGGAAGGTGAACTCACGCTGGAGCTGGGCGGTATCAGGATCGCTGCCACCGGCATTGGTGACCTGCTTTTCTATGAGAAGTTTGCCCTTCTGCACGGCGCAGGTATTGATATAGGCAGCCGTAGAACCTGTGGCTGCAATGTTTCCGGAGTTACCCGTAGACGTAGTGCTGTAGCCCGGTGCTGAGGCCTCGCTTACCTGATAGAGAGTACCCGGGGCAATAAGAGAGATAACAGCACGCTGACTGTGCGCTAAAAGTAAGCTCTGTCCGCTTGTGATGAAGCCAGAGGCTCCGCCACCAGCAAGGTAGTAAGGATAGGCGCTCGTGGTATCTATGACGGTCTGACCATCTACCAGCTTGTAGAAGGTGACCGTGAAGCTGAACTTACGCGATACCTGCGCTGCAGTAAGCGCGCTGCCGTCAGCATTGACGACTTTTTTGGTGATCGTAAGCGTTGCCGTCTGCGTGGTATCGCTGCTTAACTGATAGACGCCATAAAACTCATTGGTCTTATGCTGGCTGTCACCCTGCAGGCCAAAGGCTAAGGCAACGGCTAAAAGCAGCACAACAAAGACTGCGGCGGCAGCAGCGATTTGGCGTCGTTGCGACATCTTATTTTTATGTTTAAGCGCTGTGTGCATTTCTTTCTTTAGCTTCCTGTTGTAGGTTCCTGCTGTTGCCCAGTACCCAGCGCGCCGGGTCGGCACGCGCTACGCATGAGTTGGGGCTCGTTGCCCAGTTCCGCGGGACGGGTCTGTTACCAACGCCCAGCGCTGGTAACAGACCCATACTCTGCGTTTTTTCCTCTTATTCCCTCTTCATCAGGCGCCCCCTGCCCGATTTGAAGATTTAAGATATAAGATTTACTGTACGTTCAAATACAAAGCAGGGCGCAGACCAGACGTGTTGGACGCGTTGTTGGCGTTGTTCGCGCCCGACGCGATGACGAAGTACGCGACGGTGGAACTGTACGGGGAACGCAACCACCAGTCGCGGGCCGCTCCTATGCCAGGAGAAGTTACCTGGGTGCCAATACGGTTGGCATCTGCTGCCGTTGAAGCAGAGAACCCGTATTTGCCACTGGTATACATATCCGCGTAGGACAGCAGGAAACAACCGTCTACACCAGAAGTGGGCACCGGCGTGCCGCTACAAGAAGTAAGTCCGGTAGTCACACTGCCTGTTGCTGACCACGTAGCGTCGGTATTTGGCAGTACCGCGTAACTATGCGCCCAACCCATATCATTGTTATAGAGGTTAGTGCAGGTAGTGCGGATGCTGCTTGCCATATAGCCACCAGCAGTGCTGTTGGTCGGATTCCACTGAGTCGTGTAGTTCAGTACATGCTCAGAAAGAATGAGTACCTGACTTAAGTCTGAGTTGTCCAGCACGCGCCATTCCTGCCCGCCGGCAAAGAAGGTGGAGGCAGCGTGGGTTGTATTGCCTGAACCTGTGACCGTTGGCGGAGAGGACAACGCAGCGACGGTAGCCTTCAAGGTATTGACTACTACCTTAAAGCTCACTGCCTTGCCTGCGTTTTGTGCGGCCGCTGCGGTCACGTTATAGGTACCTGCCGTAGCGTTTGCCGGGATCGTGATGGTCCCTGCATTAGCGGCGCCTGCAACAGAGATGTTAGTGGAATCCACTGTCCAGTTACCCGTTGGGATAAGGGTGCCGGTTCCTGTGGTAGCCGTCGTAAAGTCAAAGGTCTGTTCCACGTCTGAGGAGGCAATGTTATAGACCGTTGCGTTAGTCGTCGGTACCGTACAGAAGTTGGGATTAACGGTAAAGTTCGTCACGTTAGCGCTATCAACCAGACTTCCTCCGGGAACACTGCCACCGGTGGTGGTGTCAGTATTAGTTCCAGTAGCGTTTGCCGTATTAGTTATGGTCTGCCCACCAGAACCGGTGTTGATCGTGACCCTAAAGGTGACCGTCGCCGTACTGTTGATCGCTATGTCACCAACAGGAACAGTGAGTTTTCCTGATGTCGGGGCTATTGCAGGCATGTTAGTGCCGTTAAGCGTGACCGATCCTGCCACAAAGGTCGTGTAGTTTGGGATCGTGTCACCTACGCTTACAGACTTCCATGCATCTGTGGCGGTGGCGTCATTAGCAAGCCTGATCGTGTACTCAAGCGTATCTCCCATAAAGTTTGGACCAGTAGGATGATCAAGGTTAGCAACTGCCTTATTCACTGACGGCGCGGCGTTACCGACGGCGTCAGTACCGTTGCTGCCACCATCAGGAGAAGTAACTCCCCCATCGCCTACCGCGGTAGCGGTATTGGTGATGGTTGAGCCCTTTGCAGAGTCAAGCACGGTTGCGTCAAAGGTAACGATCGCGCTGTTTCCTGCGGCGATGTTTCCAGCATCGACCGTAAGCACGCCTGAAACAATGTGACCGGCGTCGGAAAGCGAGGTAGGGCCAAGCTTGAGTGTGCCAGAGACAAACTGGATACCAGAAGGCAGATGATCCGTGATCACTACATTATCCCAGGGGATTGTAGAACCTGCTGCGTTAGCGGCAGTGATCGTGTAGTGAAGCGTATCGCCCACGTGTACTTTCCCATCGCCGTGAGTAGGAGTTGCAGTCACAGACTTAGTTACTGACTTGGTAGCGTCTGTGCCATCGACCGGCGCGTCAGGAATAGTTGGAGGAGGTGTGGTGATACCGCCGGTACCGATTGCCTGGGCCTGGTTTTTGATGATGGTTCCAATGGCGTCTGTGCCAATGGTGACTTCAAAGGTAATAGTAGCGTTAGAGCCCTGAGGTATCGTGCCGCTGTCAATAGTCAGCGTGCTGCCAGAAAGCGCGCTGTCAGGAACAGATACTGCCGCAGCGCTGCCAGGATTAGCCAGCGTGATAGAACCGGGCACAAAGCTAGTGCCTGCAGGAATGATGTCAGTAACCGTTACTGCGTCCCAGTCACCCTGGGAGGTAGGAGCGTTATCTGCAACGATGGTGTATTTAAGCGTGTCGCCCACCTGGCTGGGGCTGTGACCTTCAATGTTTTCGACGGTCTTAGTCAGGGTTTTGCCCGGGTCAATATTAGGATTGATCGTTATGGTGTATGAAGTGGACTTGCCCGTTGCGTTAGAGGTAACGGTAATAACGGTCGTTCCCGGAGCTATACCGGTCACATTGCCGTCAGCGTCCACCGTGGCTACCCCTGGATTAGAAGAGGTCCAGGTAACACCCTTATCTGCTCCGTCTGGCTTGATGATGACACCGGGGGCGTCAAAGACGTTTCCGACGGTGACACTGTAAGGCGCCGGGGTAGAAAACACCAGCTGGATTGAAGGCGCCTGATCTTTCATGTTATCTATCCAGGCCTGGGGCGCATCAGTAAAGAGGTCATCTAAAGACGCCGCTTCAAGTTCTGTGTGGATGGCGTAGTAGAAGTCTCCGTCTGGTTGTTTGATGAGTTCTACCGCTTCTAAGAAATCCGAGGTCACTTCACCGGGATACAGGGCTTGTCCCCAGTATATCCAGGCATCTGCCGGGTTGGCCGTGGTGTCATCGATGATCCAGAACGCGCCATATTCATGGTATTTGGCAGACTGAGGGTTTTCCCACTCTGAAAGAAGGACAACGTCGTCGCCTAACAGCCACTTGATGTAGGTATCTGCGCCGGGTTGTGCCAGAACCTGCGCCAGGTCAGTACCACTCCAGGGGTGTGCGGGATAATCACACTCGGCATTAGGATCAGCGTTGTGTTTGGCGGCTGCGTCTTCACGTGCATTTTCCATAGAGGCATCGCCTACCACAAACTGCTTCTCGCCTTTGCTGTATTCGGTAATAACTTTGCGACCATACTGACCGTTAGGATCTCCGGCCTGGGTCTGGACAAAGTAGCCGCTGGTATTTGATACGGCGTCTGTTAAGTAGCTGACCGTATGTCCCGGATAGGCTGCCTGGGCCTGGGCCTCTGTGGCAAAGACCAGGAAGGCTCCGGTGGTATCGATCATGTAGTTTTGCGGGGTCTCAGTTACCTTGAGCGGGATAAGATCCATGTACTCTTTGAGCTGGATACGCACGTATACCTGCTCGAACTCTGCGGCGGTATCTGTACTGCCCGTGTTTTTGACTGCGATCTTTTTGGTAAGTGGTCCGTCTTCGACTTTCCAGTCGTCTTTTTGCTGGAAGTCTTCGACTAAGGTCACGTCATGTTTTTTGACCTTATTACTCATCTCGTTGGTCTTGTGCTGGTTGTGGTTGCGCCAGGCATAGGTACCACCCAGCAACAGGGCAAAAAGGGCCGCCAGCAACAGGAGCGCTGCCACTTTCTTTTTTGCCGATGTCTTTGATTGCATGTGTTTTCCTCCTCCTCGTTTTTGTTCTTACCTTGTAATGTTCTTATCTTTGATAAGCGTGCTGGCGCCGGGCTGCTTTTTTTAAATGCCCCTCAAAGGTTGGTGCCCGGGCAGCGCGCTTATATTTTTTGACGTTAAGTGACTGTCTGTGGCGTCTGTGGACTTGCCTCCTTTTTGGACGGGCGCAGCAACAGGAGCGCTGCAGCTATCAGCAGCAGCGCTACGGCGATAAGTGCGCACATCTGCCAGTGGGCCTTTGCCCAGGCGGGTAGCGCCCCCAGATAAACGTGAGCAATAACTGTGCCCACTACGTTGGAACCATAGACCAGATCTGGATCGGGATTGTAGTTTTCTGTTCCCTTGGTCTGAAAGGCGACCTCTCCTGAGCCCTCATAGTTGGGGTAGAGCGCTATCACTTCATGGGTGATAGTGCTGTCTTGCTCCGTAAGATAGGTGATAACATCGCCTGCTTTGATGCTTGCAGGGTCTGTATGACGGGTCAGGACCAGCGAGCCCTGGGGGATCTCTTGTTGCATAGAGCCTGTTAAGACTTCAAAGATGGCATAGCCAAAGACGGTTTTATGGACGCCTTTACTGGCAATGCCGGTTGCGCCTACGATGATAAAAGCGCAGATGACCAGCAGCCAAAAGGTGGCGTTAGCAAATTTTTTTAGTTTTTTTACAGAAAGTCTTTGCCGTGAAAATTCAGGTAAAGAAGGGGGGGGGGGTAGACTGTGCGCGCTGCGGGCTTAGGGTGGCCGCATTAGCGGTTGCTTGTTGGGGGGCAGTGGCAGTGGTCCTTAGGGTGTGGTTGTCGTGCGCAATCATGCTGGCGTCTATGCGCCCGCCTAAAGTTGCCATGGATTGTTTGTTATTTATCCCCCTCATCATAACTTAACGCCCTGCTACTATCCCTCCCAAGTAGTGTTATGCTGACTTGCGTATTGTTCTGCGCGTTAGTATCGCGCATCTTGCCATCACTTGCCATCAAGCAGTTTATCTTTCCTTTTTCAGATATGTCAAGCGCCCGTTTTTGAAGAAGCGGGTGGTTTTTGGGTATGATTTTCGTGTTTTTATTATATTTATTGCTTTCTGTGCGGCTTTCTGTTTGATAGTTGACTAAATATTAAATATTGAAAATATTTATTGAAAACTGTTTCAAGCACGCTTCGCCACTGCCAGACAGGAGCGCCAGACAGGCTGCCTGCCCGCGCATATGTGAAGAAATTGTGAACTTAGTTGCTTTACGCTGAAGCAGTAAACAAAAATATGTGCTGTTTGCTAGTCAGAAATCTCACTCCTCCGGAGCTTGTTTCTGGCCCAGGCGATCATCACAGCTTTCTGGCTGGCAAGCCGGAAAGAAGCACAAACGGAAGGAACACTCATGAAAAAGCATGCTGTTTTTGTAGCCCTCCAGATACTGCTCGCGCTTGTTTTGGTACTGGCGCTTGCAGGCTGCGGCAAGAAGGCCAGCGACTCAGGAGTCTTAAAGCAGACAATACAATCCAACACCGTAGAGACCACCGTCGCCCCGTAGTCCGGTGACAAATGACTCGTGACAATCACCTCTGGGGGGATTGTCACGAGCGCCAGCAGGTCCAGGCCCTGTTTTTTCCTCGGGCTCTGGTTGTCCTGTTACTTGAAGGTCAGGTAGGCCTCCCCTGTCACAACTGATGCGTTCAGCTGGGTGAGCTCCGTGTTGACCTCGTGCGTCTGCCCTTCCGGGTGTCCGTTGATCGAAAGCTCGCCGGTGGTGACCTTTGAAGTCAGCGCATAGGCGTCGCGCGGACGCGCCAGCGCCAGCCAGGCCTCGCCGGTGGTGACCCTAGTGGTCATCTGCTTGCTCGCGTCGCCGGTAAAGCGGAGCTCGCCGGTGGTAACGCTCAGCGACGCAACCGAGGCGTTCGCGTTAAGCGAGGTAAGCTCACCTGCCGTCACCGTCTCAAACAGCGTTGTGGTCGTGATGCCGTCGGATTGCATCATGCCGCTCTGAACGCTGAGGGCAACCCGGCTCGCCGTGATACGCCCCAGGCGCACGTTACCGGCCGGGCAGGCGACCGTCACATGACGCGCGCTGAGATCGGCGATGGTGTAATCCCCTGTCGCCAGATTAAGCTGCACCGTGTCATACTGCACCCCGCGGGGCACGTAGATGACAACTTTGCCCTGCTCGTAGCCCCGGCCAGTCCAATCGAGGTTGACTTCCCCCAGATTGATCAGGTCGAGATTAGCCCAGGCGCGATTGTTCTTAGACGCAACATGCAGGGTCTGATTTTTGATCGTGCAATTAAGGTCACGCTGAGTAGAACTGGGCAATTTGATCTCGTAACCATAGGTATTTGAGTCATCGTACTCAAATGATATCTGAGTCCAGGTCGCCGGAATATCGAGCGTCACGTTGGTAAACGCCGGCGTGTCAAGGTCGCTCTTCTGTACATACACCACGCGCGGGCCGCCCAGCTTGACGCCGTGTGCGGTCAGCTGTATGCGCCGCGTCGCGCCACTCGCCAGCCCGATCACAACCAGGGCCAGCCCCAGAAGAAAAGCGGCAATAACAATCAGCCAGAGTGTTTTAAATACGTGTTTCATAATCTATGCCCCTCGTTTCTTTAACAAGCGCGCGGCCAGAAGCGCAATCCCGCGAAACATGCGCTTGGCAAGCCAACCAACGCCTAAGCCCAGGGCGCCGCCCAGGGCAACGCACACCAGGCCGGCGCCTACGAACAAACACCCGGTCGCCACGCTTTGAAACGCCGCCAGCACACCGGCGGCCAGGCAGTACAGCCCGGCTGCGATCAGTGCCAGCGCGGTCGCTGCAAGCGATATCAGCACGGCAAACGCGCTGGCCAGCAAGGCCACGATGACGACTGCCGCGGCAATGGCAAGCGGCAGAGCGATCGGGCTGGCAAAGATCGCCAGGATCACGATCCAGATCACCGAGAGGCTGCGCCCGGTGACCTCCTTGCTTTTTGCGCTGGAGACATCCTTTATTGCGTAGTCGCTGATGATCGTCGCGGCAACCTCTGCCGGCGTCCCCAGCGAGGCGATCGTCGCCTCTTCGTTGGCGGGACCGGCGTCGCTCAGGTACTCCTCATAGTACGCAAGCGCCCCACTGCTCTCGCTTTCAGGCAAGTTCTTAAGCCGCTTTTTGAGTTGCTCAAGAAACTCCGTCTTATTCATGCGTGCTTACCTCCTCGAAAAACGAATCGACCGCGCCCTTGTACTGTTTCCAGTCCTCCGCCGTCCGAGACAGATGCGCGCGGCCCTGTGTTGTGATGCGATAGTAACGACGATTGCGTCCGTTGAACGCCTGATCATAGGTCAGAAGAAAATTCTCTTTCTGAAGACGCCGCAGGACGGGATACAGCGTTGACTCGGATACGTTGATAATGGCTTTGATCTCTTGTGTCAGGCTGTAGCCATACGCATCACCGCGCGCAAGAACCGCCAGCACGCAGCCATCCAATAAAGCAGAACCAAGCTGAAACACCACAACCTCCTTTCCCCGGAATTTATACGACTAATGATACTATACGGTATATAGTATTGTATGTCAAGTAAGTATCCCGGGGAAACGGGAGCACCAGGGGCGCCAGGGGCATCCGTCGCATCATTTCTGACGGGGAAGAAGTTCTGCTAAACTGATAGCTTATACTTTTCTTTTTTGACGGTCCTGGTGGCCCCAACGGTCCCCCGACGGCTTTGGACAAGCCCTATGAAAGGTGTGCGCTATGGTACGAAACGCTCCGCTCCCCCTGTATGACACGTTTGAGCGGGTCAATGCCATCGACCCTGATCTCTATATTGGCAATCGCGTCAAACGCGGCCTGCGCAACGACGACGGCACCGGCGTGGTCGCCGGCGTCACGCGCATCAGCAGCGTGCACGGCTATCTGGTCTCTGACGGAGTGCGCATCCCCGACGAAGGCCGCCTGACCTATCGCGGCTATGAGATCGATGACCTTCTGGGTCAGACCACTCCCGAAGATCGTTTTCTGTTTGAGGAGGCCTGCCATCTGCTGCTGATGGGCGAGCTTCCCACGCACCCTGAGCTGCAAAGCTTCATCGCCGCCCTTGATGCGGAGCGGGAGTTGCCCGACGGTTTTACGACGCACTATGTCATGAATCCTGCGACCGGCAACATCATGAATGCGCTGGAGCGCGCGGTCCTGATCCTGTACGCTGATGACACCAAGGCCGAGTCGCGCACCGCCGACCACGAGATCATGACGGCGATCAGCCTGATCTCGCGCCTGCCGCGTATTGCGGTGCTGGCATACTATTCGCTGGTGCGGGCGTTTCGCGGCGGATCGATGATCATGCATCGCTTCATCCCGGGGCAGTCCACGGCAGAGACCATCCTTTCCATGCTGCGCGTCGACCGGCAGTTCACGCCTGAGGAGGCGCATCTGCTTGATATCATGCTGGCGCTGCACGCAGAGCATGGCGGCGGCAACAACTCGACTTTTGCCTGCCGCGTCCTGACTTCGTCAGACACCGACCCCTACAGCGCCTATGCCGCAGGCATCGGGTCTTTAAAGGGCTCGCGCCACGGCGGCGCCAACGCCAAGGTGCTGGCCATGCAGGCCGACATCATGGAGCACGTGAGCGACTGGGACGACGAAGACGAGCTGCGCGCCTATCTGGAGCGCATCCTGCGCCGCGAGGCCTTTGGCGACGCCGGCCTGATCTATGGCATGGGCCACGCGGTCTACACCAAGTCCGACCCGCGCGCGGTCATCTGCAAGCGCTTTGCGCGGTCGCTTGCCGCCGGGACCGAGTTTGAGGCGCAGCTGCGCCTGCTTGAGGCGATTGAGCGCCTGACGCCTGAGGCCTTTGCGGAGGTCCGCGGCGATGATGTCAAGGCGCTGTGCGCTAACATCGACCTGTATTCCGGCATGGTTTACCGGATGCTGGGCATCCCCGACGAGCTGCTGACGCCGCTGTTTGCGTGCTCGCGCATGGCGGGCTGGGCGGCGCATCGCTTTGAAGAGATCGTATCCGGCAAGCGCATCATGCGCCCCGCCTACAAGGCCGCCACCTCGCCGCGAGTGTTCGTGCCGCGCGGGCAGCGGTGATGCGATTCTGGCTGGCACACGCCCTGTAGAAAGCGACGACCCCGGCGCTTTCCCTGTCCGGAGTAAGTACAAAATGCACTACTATAGATACTATGCAAGACTTCTTTTCATATGATGCTGATGGGTTGCGCGCGCTTCTGGAAAGCTGGGGGCAGCCGGCTTATCGCGCACGTCAGCTTTGCGAGTGGGTCTGGCAGCGCGGCGCCTCAAGCTACGAGGAGATGACCAACCTGCCAGCAACGCTGCGCGAGCAGCTGGCGGTCGAGGCGCCGCTGCGGCGCGCGACCGTGGTCCGGCGCCTGGAAGCAGGCGACGGCACACGCAAGTACCTGCTGGAGCTTGCCGATGGCGTCCGGGTCGAGACCGTCGCCATCCCGAATGTGAGACAGGGGGTGAGACAGGGGGACGGTTCTGTGAGACAGGGGGGGGAGACAGGGGTGAGACAGGGGGACGGTTCTCTTGTCTCATGCGCGCATGAGACAAGAGAACCGTCCCCCTGTCTCACCCCTGTCTCCCCCCCCTGTCTCACAGAACCGTCCCCCTGTCTCACCCCCTGTCTCACATTCGGGATGGCGACGGTCTCGACCCGGACGCCATCGGCAAGCTCCAGCAGGTACTTGCGTGTGCCGTCGCCTGCTTCCAGGCGCCGGACCACGGTCGCGCGCCGCAGCGGCGCCTCGACCGCCAGCTGCTCGCGCAGCGTTGCTGGCAGGTTGGTCATCTCCTCGTAGCTTGAGGCGCCGCGCTGCCAGACCCACTCGCAAAGCTGACGTGCGCGATAAGCCGGCTGCCCCCAGCTTTCCAGAAGCGCGCGCAACCCATCAGCATCATATGAAAAGAAGTCTTGCATAGTATCTATAGTAGTGCATTTTGTACTTACTCCGGACAGGGAAAGCGCCGGGGTCGTCGCTTTCTACAGGGCGTGTGCCAGCCAGAATCGCATCACCGCTGCCCGCGCGGCACGAACACTCGCGGCGAGGTGGCGGCCTTGTAGGCGGGGCGCATGATGCGCTTGCCGGATACGATCTCTTCAAAGCGATGCGCCGCCCAGCCCGCCATGCGCGAGCACGCAAACAGCGGCGTCAGCAGCTCGTCGGGGATGCCCAGCATCCGGTAAACCATGCCGGAATACAGGTCGATGTTAGCGCACAGCGCCTTGACATCATCGCCGCGGACCTCCGCAAAGGCCTCAGGCGTCAGGCGCTCAATCGCCTCAAGCAGGCGCAGCTGCGCCTCAAACTCGGTCCCGGCGGCAAGCGACCGCGCAAAGCGCTTGCAGATGACCGCGCGCGGGTCGGACTTGGTGTAGACCGCGTGGCCCATGCCATAGATCAGGCCGGCGTCGCCAAAGGCCTCGCGGCGCAGGATGCGCTCCAGATAGGCGCGCAGCTCGTCTTCGTCGTCCCAGTCGCTCACGTGCTCCATGATGTCGGCCTGCATGGCCAGCACCTTGGCGTTGGCGCCGCCGTGGCGCGAGCCCTTTAAAGACCCGATGCCTGCGGCATAGGCGCTGTAGGGGTCGGTGTCTGACGAAGTCAGGACGCGGCAGGCAAAAGTCGAGTTGTTGCCGCCGCCATGCTCTGCGTGCAGCGCCAGCATGATATCAAGCAGATGCGCCTCCTCAGGCGTGAACTGCCGGTCGACGCGCAGCATGGAAAGGATGGTCTCTGCCGTGGACTGCCCCGGGATGAAGCGATGCATGATCATCGATCCGCCGCGAAACGCCCGCACCAGCGAATAGTATGCCAGCACCGCAATACGCGGCAGGCGCGAGATCAGGCTGATCGCCGTCATGATCTCGTGGTCGGCGGTGCGCGACTCGGCCTTGGTGTCATCAGCGTACAGGATCAGGACCGCGCGCTCCAGCGCATTCATGATGTTGCCGGTCGCAGGATTCATGACATAGTGCGTCGTAAAACCGTCGGGCAACTCCCGCTCCGCATCAAGGGCGGCGATGAAGCTTTGCAGCTCAGGGTGCGTGGGAAGCTCGCCCATCAGCAGCAGATGGCAGGCCTCCTCAAACAGAAAACGATCTTCGGGAGTGGTCTGACCCAGAAGGTCATCGATCTCATAGCCGCGATAGGTCAGGCGGCCTTCGTCGGGGATGCGCACTCCGTCAGAGACCAGATAGCCGTGCACGCTGCTGATGCGCGTGACGCCGGCGACCACGCCGGTGCCGTCGTCGTTGCGCAGGCCGCGTTTGACGCGATTGCCAATATAGAGATCAGGGTCGATGGCATTGACCCGCTCAAACGTGTCATACAGGGGGAGCGGAGCGTTTCGTACCATAGCGCACACCTTTCATAGGGCTTGTCCAAAGCCGTCGGGGGACCGTTGGGGCCACCAGGACCGTCAAAAAAGAAAAGTATAAGCTATCAGTTTAGCAGAACTTCTTCCCCGTCAGAAATGATGCGACGGATGCCCCTGGCGCCCCTGGTGCTCCCGTTTCCCCGGGATACTTACTTGACATACAATACTATATACCGTATAGTATCATTAGTCGTATAAATTCCGGGGAAAGGAGGTTGTGGTGTTTCAGCTTGGTTCTGCTTTATTGGATGGCTGCGTGCTGGCGGTTCTTGCGCGCGGTGATGCGTATGGCTACAGCCTGACACAAGAGATCAAAGCCATTATCAACGTATCCGAGTCAACGCTGTATCCCGTCCTGCGGCGTCTTCAGAAAGAGAATTTTCTTCTGACCTATGATCAGGCGTTCAACGGACGCAATCGTCGTTACTATCGCATCACAACACAGGGCCGCGCGCATCTGTCTCGGACGGCGGAGGACTGGAAACAGTACAAGGGCGCGGTCGATTCGTTTTTCGAGGAGGTAAGCACGCATGAATAAGACGGAGTTTCTTGAGCAACTCAAAAAGCGGCTTAAGAACTTGCCTGAAAGCGAGAGCAGTGGGGCGCTTGCGTACTATGAGGAGTACCTGAGCGACGCCGGTCCCGCCAACGAAGAGGCGACGATCGCCTCGCTGGGGACGCCGGCAGAGGTTGCCGCGACGATCATCAGCGACTACGCAATAAAGGATGTCTCCAGCGCAAAAAGCAAGGAGGTCACCGGGCGCAGCCTCTCGGTGATCTGGATCGTGATCCTGGCGATCTTTGCCAGCCCGATCGCTCTGCCGCTTGCCATTGCCGCGGCAGTCGTCATCGTGGCCTTGCTGGCCAGCGCGTTTGCCGTGCTGATATCGCTTGCAGCGACCGCGCTGGCACTGATCGCAGCCGGGCTGTACTGCCTGGCCGCCGGTGTGCTGGCGGCGTTTCAAAGCGTGGCGACCGGGTGTTTGTTCGTAGGCGCCGGCCTGGTGTGCGTTGCCCTGGGCGGCGCCCTGGGCTTAGGCGTTGGTTGGCTTGCCAAGCGCATGTTTCGCGGGATTGCGCTTCTGGCCGCGCGCTTGTTAAAGAAACGAGGGGCATAGATTATGAAACACGTATTTAAAACACTCTGGCTGATTGTTATTGCCGCTTTTCTTCTGGGGCTGGCCCTGGTTGTGATCGGGCTGGCGAGTGGCGCGACGCGGCGCATACAGCTGACCGCACACGGCGTCAAGCTGGGCGGCCCGCGCGTGGTGTATGTACAGAAGAGCGACCTTGACACGCCGGCGTTTACCAACGTGACGCTCGATATTCCGGCGACCTGGACTCAGATATCATTTGAGTACGATGACTCAAATACCTATGGTTACGAGATCAAATTGCCCAGTTCTACTCAGCGTGACCTTAATTGCACGATCAAAAATCAGACCCTGCATGTTGCGTCTAAGAACAATCGCGCCTGGGCTAATCTCGACCTGATCAATCTGGGGGAAGTCAACCTCGATTGGACTGGCCGGGGCTACGAGCAGGGCAAAGTTGTCATCTACGTGCCCCGCGGGGTGCAGTATGACACGGTGCAGCTTAATCTGGCGACAGGGGATTACACCATCGCCGATCTCAGCGCGCGTCATGTGACGGTCGCCTGCCCGGCCGGTAACGTGCGCCTGGGGCGTATCACGGCGAGCCGGGTTGCCCTCAGCGTTCAGAGCGGCATGATGCAATCCGACGGCATCACGACCACAACGCTGTTTGAGACGGTGACGGCAGGTGAGCTTACCTCGCTTAACGCGAACGCCTCGGTTGCGTCGCTGAGCGTTACCACCGGCGAGCTCCGCTTTACCGGCGACGCGAGCAAGCAGATGACCACTAGGGTCACCACCGGCGAGGCCTGGCTGGCGCTGGCGCGTCCGCGCGACGCCTATGCGCTGACTTCAAAGGTCACCACCGGCGAGCTTTCGATCAACGGACACCCGGAAGGGCAGACGCACGAGGTCAACACGGAGCTCACCCAGCTGAACGCATCAGTTGTGACAGGGGAGGCCTACCTGACCTTCAAGTAACAGGACAACCAGAGCCCGAGGAAAAAACAGGGCCTGGACCTGCTGGCGCTCGTGACAATCCCCCCAGAGGTGATTGTCACGAGTCATTTGTCACCGGACTACGGGGCGACGGTGGTCTCTACGGTGTTGGATTGTATTGTCTGCTTTAAGACTCCTGAGTCGCTGGCCTTCTTGCCGCAGCCTGCAAGCGCCAGTACCAAAACAAGCGCGAGCAGTATCTGGAGGGCTACAAAAACAGCATGCTTTTTCATGAGTGTTCCTTCCGTTTGTGCTTCTTTCCGGCTTGCCAGCCAGAAAGCTGTGATGATCGCCTGGGCCAGAAACAAGCTCCGGAGGAGTGAGATTTCTGACTAGCAAACAGCACATATTTTTGTTTACTGCTTCAGCGTAAAGCAACTAAGTTCACAATTTCTTCACATATGCGCGGGCAGGCAGCCTGTCTGGCGCTCCTGTCTGGCAGTGGCGAAGCGTGCTTGAAACAGTTTTCAATAAATATTTTCAATATTTAATATTTAGTCAACTATCAAACAGAAAGCCGCACAGAAAGCAATAAATATAATAAAAACACGAAAATCATACCCAAAAACCACCCGCTTCTTCAAAAACGGGCGCTTGACATATCTGAAAAAGGAAAGATAAACTGCTTGATGGCAAGTGATGGCAAGATGCGCGATACTAACGCGCAGAACAATACGCAAGTCAGCATAACACTACTTGGGAGGGATAGTAGCAGGGCGTTAAGTTATGATGAGGGGGATAAATAACAAACAATCCATGGCAACTTTAGGCGGGCGCATAGACGCCAGCATGATTGCGCACGACAACCACACCCTAAGGACCACTGCCACTGCCCCCCAACAAGCAACCGCTAATGCGGCCACCCTAAGCCCGCAGCGCGCACAGTCTACCCCCCCCCCCTTCTTTACCTGAATTTTCACGGCAAAGACTTTCTGTAAAAAAACTAAAAAAATTTGCTAACGCCACCTTTTGGCTGCTGGTCATCTGCGCTTTTATCATCGTAGGCGCAACCGGCATTGCCAGTAAAGGCGTCCATAAAACCGTCTTTGGCTATGCCATCTTTGAAGTCTTAACAGGCTCTATGCAACAAGAGATCCCCCAGGGCTCGCTGGTCCTGACCCGTCATACAGACCCTGCAAGCATCAAAGCAGGCGATGTTATCACCTATCTTACGGAGCAAGACAGCACTATCACCCATGAAGTGATAGCGCTCTACCCCAACTATGAGGGCTCAGGAGAGGTCGCCTTTCAGACCAAGGGAACAGAAAACTACAATCCCGATCCAGATCTGGTCTATGGTTCCAACGTAGTGGGCACAGTTATTGCTCACGTTTATCTGGGGGCGCTACCCGCCTGGGCAAAGGCCCACTGGCAGATGTGCGCACTTATCGCCGTAGCGCTGCTGCTGATAGCTGCAGCGCTCCTGTTGCTGCGCCCGTCCAAAAAGGAGGCAAGTCCACAGACGCCACAGACAGTCACTTAACGTCAAAAAATATAAGCGCGCTGCCCGGGCACCAACCTTTGAGGGGCATTTAAAAAAAGCAGCCCGGCGCCAGCACGCTTATCAAAGATAAGAACATTACAAGGTAAGAACAAAAACGAGGAGGAGGAAAACACATGCAATCAAAGACATCGGCAAAAAAGAAAGTGGCAGCGCTCCTGTTGCTGGCGGCCCTTTTTGCCCTGTTGCTGGGTGGTACCTATGCCTGGCGCAACCACAACCAGCACAAGACCAACGAGATGAGTAATAAGGTCAAAAAACATGACGTGACCTTAGTCGAAGACTTCCAGCAAAAAGACGACTGGAAAGTCGAAGACGGACCACTTACCAAAAAGATCGCAGTCAAAAACACGGGCAGTACAGATACCGCCGCAGAGTTCGAGCAGGTATACGTGCGTATCCAGCTCAAAGAGTACATGGATCTTATCCCGCTCAAGGTAACTGAGACCCCGCAAAACTACATGATCGATACCACCGGAGCCTTCCTGGTCTTTGCCACAGAGGCCCAGGCCCAGGCAGCCTATCCGGGACATACGGTCAGCTACTTAACAGACGCCGTATCAAATACCAGCGGCTACTTTGTCCAGACCCAGGCCGGAGATCCTAACGGTCAGTATGGTCGCAAAGTTATTACCGAATACAGCAAAGGCGAGAAGCAGTTTGTGGTAGGCGATGCCTCTATGGAAAATGCACGTGAAGACGCAGCCGCCAAACACAACGCTGATCCTAATGCCGAGTGTGATTATCCCGCACACCCCTGGAGTGGTACTGACCTGGCGCAGGTTCTGGCACAACCCGGCGCAGATACCTACATCAAGTGGCTGTTAGGCGACGACGTTGTCCTTCTTTCAGAGTGGGAAAACCCTCAGTCTGCCAAATACCATGAATATGGCGCGTTCTGGATCATCGATGACACCACGGCCAACCCGGCAGATGCCTGGATATACTGGGGACAAGCCCTGTATCCCGGTGAAGTGACCTCGGATTTCTTAGAAGCGGTAGAACTCATCAAACAACCAGACGGAGACTTCTACTACGCCATCCACACAGAACTTGAAGCGGCGTCTTTAGATGACCTCTTTACTGATGCGCCCCAGGCCTGGATAGATAACATGAAAGATCAGGCGCCTTCAATCCAGCTGGTGTTTTCTACCCCGGCGCCTTACAGTGTCACCGTCGGAAACGTCTTTGACGCCCCCGGTGTCATCATCAAGCCAGACGGAGCAGATAAGGGTGTTACCTGGACCTCTTCTAATCCAGGGGTAGCCACGGTGGACGCTGACGGCAATGTGACCGGTATAGCTCCGGGAACGACCGTTATTACCGTTACCTCTAACGCAACGGGCAAGTCCACTTCATACACCATAACGATCAATCCTAATATTGACCCGGGCAAAACCCTGACTAAGACCGTCGAAAACATTGAAGGTCACAGCCCCAGCCAGGTGGGCGACACGCTTAAATACACCATCGTTGCAGATAACGCTCCTACCTCCCAGGGTGACTGGGACGCAGTAACGGTTACTGACATCATTCCTGCAGGCACTAGCTTTGTGCCCGGTTCTATCACGCTGGCTAATCCTGGCAGCGCTGCGGCAGTATCTGTTCCTGACAGCGCGCTTTCTGGCAGCACGCTGACTATTGACAGCGGCACGATACCTCAGGGCTCTAACGCTACTATTACCTTTGAAGTCACCATTGGCACAGACGCCATTGGAACCATCATCAAAAACCAGGCCCAGGCAATCGGTACCGGCGGTATCACCACACCTCCTCCAACTATTCCTGACGCGCCGGTCGATGGCACAGACGCTACCAAGTCAGTAACTAAGTCTGTGACTGCAACTCCTACTCACGGCGATGGGAAAGTACACGTGGGCGATACGCTTCACTACACGATCACTGCCGCTAACGCAGCAGGTTCTACAATCCCCTGGGATAATGTAGTGATCACGGATCATCTGCCTTCTGGTATCCAGTTTGTCTCTGGCACACTCAAGCTTGGCCCTACCTCGCTTTCCGACGCCGGTCACATTGTTTCAGGCGTGCTTACGGTCGATGCTGGAAACATCGCCGCAGGAAACAGCGCGATCGTTACCTTTGACGCAACCGTGCTTGACTCTGCAAAGGGCTCAACCATCACCAATACCGCTACCGCGGTAGGCGATGGGGGAGTTACTTCTCCTGATGGTGGCAGCAACGGTACTGACGCCGTCGGTAACGCCGCGCCGTCAGTGAATAAGGCAGTTGCTAACCTTGATCATCCTACTGGTCCAAACTTTATGGGAGATACGCTTGAGTACACGATCAGGCTTGCTAATGACGCCACCGCCACAGATGCATGGAAGTCTGTAAGCGTAGGTGACACGATCCCAAACTACACGACCTTTGTGGCAGGATCGGTCACGCTTAACGGCACTAACATGCCTGCAATAGCCCCGACATCAGGAAAACTCACTGTTCCTGTTGGTGACATAGCGATCAACAGTACGGCGACGGTCACCTTTAGGGTCACGATCAACACCGGTTCTGGTGGGCAGACCATAACTAATACGGCAAACGCTACTGGAACTAATACTGACACCACCACCGGTGGCAGTGTTCCCGGAGGAAGTCTGGTTGATAGCGCTAACGTGACGAACTTTACCGTTAATCCCAACTTCTGTACGGTACCGACGACTAACGCAACGGTCTATAACATTGCCTCCTCAGACGTGGAACAGACCTTTGACTTTACGACGGCTACCACAGGAACCGGCACCCTTATCCCAACGGGTAACTGGACAGTGGATTCCACTAACATCTCTGTTGCAGGCGCCGCTAATGCAGGGACCATCACGATCCCGGCAAACGCTACGGCAGGTACCTATAACGTGACCGCAGCGGCCGCACAAAACGCAGGCAAGGCAGTGAGCTTTAAGGTAGTAGTCAATACCTTGAAGGCTACCGTCGCTGCGTTGTCCTCTCCGCCAACGGTCACAGGTTCAGGCAATACAACCCACGCTGCCTCCACCTTCTTTGCCGGCGGGCAGGAATGGCGCGTGCTGGACAACTCAGACTTAAGTCAGGTACTCATTCTTTCTGAGCATGTACTGAACTACACGACTCAGTGGAATCCGACCAACAGCACTGCTGGTGGCTATATGGCAAGCAGCATCCGCACTACCTGCACTAACCTCTATAACAATGATATGGGTTGGGCGCATAGTTACGCGGTACTGCCAAATACCGACGCTACGTGGTCAGCAACAGGCAGTGTGACTACCGGACTTACTTCTTGTAGCGGCACGCCGGTGCCCACTTCTGGTGTAGACGGTTGTTTCCTGCTGTCCTACGCGGATATGTATACCAGTGGCAAATACGGGTTCTCTGCTTCAACGGCAGCAGATGCCAACCGTATTGGCACCCAGGTAACTTCTCCTGGCATAGGAGCGGCCCGCGACTGGTGGTTGCGTTCCCCGTACAGTTCCACCGTCGCGTACTTCGTCATCGCGTCGGGCGCGAACAACGCCAACAACGCGTCCAACACGTCTGGTCTGCGCCCTGCTTTGTATTTGAACGTACAGTAAATCTTATATCTTAAATCTTCAAATCGGGCAGGGGGCGCCTGATGAAGAGGGAATAAGAGGAAAAAACGCAGAGTATGGGTCTGTTACCAGCGCTGGGCGTTGGTAACAGACCCGTCCCGCGGAACTGGGCAACGAGCCCCAACTCATGCGTAGCGCGTGCCGACCCGGCGCGCTGGGTACTGGGCAACAGCAGGAACCTACAACAGGAAGCTAAAGAAAGAAATGCACACAGCGCTTAAACATAAAAATAAGATGTCGCAACGACGCCAAATCGCTGCTGCCGCCGCAGTCTTTGTTGTGCTGCTTTTAGCCGTTGCCTTAGCCTTTGGCCTGCAGGGTGACAGCCAGCATAAGACCAATGAGTTTTATGGCGTCTATCAGTTAAGCAGCGATACCACGCAGACGGCAACGCTTACGATCACCAAAAAAGTCGTCAATGCTGACGGCAGCGCGCTTACTGCAGCGCAGGTATCGCGTAAGTTCAGCTTCACGGTCACCTTCTACAAGCTGGTAGATGGTCAGACCGTCATAGATACCACGAGCGCCTATCCTTACTACCTTGCTGGTGGCGGAGCCTCTGGCTTCATCACAAGCGGACAGAGCTTACTTTTAGCGCACAGTCAGCGTGCTGTTATCTCTCTTATTGCCCCGGGTACTCTCTATCAGGTAAGCGAGGCCTCAGCACCGGGCTACAGCACTACGTCTACGGGTAACTCCGGAAACATTGCAGCCACAGGTTCTACGGCTGCCTATATCAATACCTGCGCCGTGCAGAAGGGCAAACTTCTCATAGAAAAGCAGGTCACCAATGCCGGTGGCAGCGATCCTGATACCGCCCAGCTCCAGCGTGAGTTCACCTTCCATGCGGTTATCGACAGCACAGAGACCACCTTTACGCTTAAAGCCGGGCAGGTCAAGCTCTTTACCGGGCTTTCTCTGGACGCCACCTACACGGTCACCGAGGTAGCAGACCCCGACTATACCGCTACCAGGAATAACTATTCAGGAACAATCTCGCGCGAGACCACGATCACTCTGCCCTTTGTCAACGTGGCAGGCGGACAGGGAAGTGTTGGCTCCTTGTCCTTGCGCAAAGAACTGGACGGAGACGGCGCTAATCCAGATAAAGCTTTCAGCTTTACGATCAGCTTTGCAGGCGCAGACGTCCCCTCTCCGCTCTACTACCACATCGATACTGAAACTGAGGGCGCAGTCGATACCGGGCCTTCCACAGAACTGGGCGCAGACGGACGTTTCAATCTTAAAGGTAAACAAACAATAATCTTTGAAGACTTGCCTGACGGGACCGTCTATAGCGTTGCAGAAGATGACTACAGCGCAGGTGGCTACAAGGCAGATATCTCTGCGGTCTGCGGCACTGTCGCCGGAAGTACAAAGACCACTTTGACGGTTACTAACACCTACCATGAACAAAAGCCCCTCTACCTGACCGTCAAGAAAATCACGGAAGGCAAAGTCCCTAAAAGAGACGCAGGCAAGCTCTTTCACTTTACGGTTACAATCGACGGCGTCTCTTCTGATTTTGATCTGGTATCCGGACAGGAAAGTGAACCCATAGAGCTTCATCAGGGGGACCACTACGAAGTCTTCGAACGTGACTACACCGCAGATGGCTGGACGCAGACCGCTGTTGTAGACGGAGACGGAACCGCCGGGACGCTTGACATTGAAGCGGTAAAGACCAATACCTACAGCGGGCATGCCATGATCGATATCTCCGGCGTGAAGACCTGGGACCTGACGGGCGCGCCTGCGGGGACGCTGCTGCCCGACTCCATTACTCTTGAACTGCGTGATGGCGCCCGTGTGGTCAGCACCGTAGTCATAAAGCCTGACGCTCAGGGGCAGTGGAGCTATCGCTTCCGCGCCCCGGCGTATCGCGCCGATGACGTGACGCCTATTGCCTACACCGTTGCAGAAGAACCGGTGGATGGCTGGACGGCTGTCGTTTCCGGTACTGGTATTACCAATACCTGGACTGATGTGCGCTATACCTCTGTTGCGGTTGTCAAGTACTGGGATGATGCAGAAAGCACTACGCGTCCCAAGAGCGTGATGGTACAGCTGTACTGTGACGGACGGCCTTATGGCGCGCCGGCGGTACTTGACGGCTCGATGTCCTGGAAGCGGGTCTGGTCAGGGCTGGACGGCGCACATACCTGGACGGTGGACGAGGCAGGCCTGCCTGCTGGTTATACCCGCACGGTTACGGGCACAGCAGATGTGGGCTTTGTAATTACCAATACGCTGAAAGGCAAAGGGCCGCATGGCGGTGGCGGCGGTGGCAGTGGTAACACGACCGAGACGCCAAAGCCGCGGCAGAAGACTCACAAACCAGGCGGCGGTGGCGGCGGTGGCGGCCTTGCAAAGACCGGGGACTTCTTCAGCCCGGGTACGCTCTGGCTGGTGGTCCTTGCCACAGGCTTTGCCGTGCTGCTGCTTGGTGCTTTAACCTATTCACAGCGTCATAGACGACGCCTTTAATATCGGCGATAAGGAGCCGCTTCTCCCCTTGGCTTCTTATTTCATACCCCAGGCAGCTTGAGGTCCTCTAGCTCAGGCTGCTTAGGAAGGGTAGTCCTGTTCCACCCCCGGGCTGGGTTACCCCCCTAACAGGGAGCAGGCCGCTTTCCCCTTGTGGCCTGCTCCCGATTCTTTGCGCAGCCTGCGGTGATTGTCACCGCAGGCTGCCATTGCGAGCGTGACAAATACCCCTGGGGTGATTGGGTGATTGTCGCCAGCTACTCTCTCCCGCTCATCTTCTTGTCGATAAGCAGGCCGATCAGGTCGTTGGCTGCCATCGCGACAAAGGCGACCGCGAGCACCATGCCCCATTGCAGCGGGTTTAAGGGGCTCAGCTTGAAGAGGTCGCGCAGCCCGGGCAGGTAGATGACGAGGAATTGCAGCGCGAAGCTGCCGGCGATGGCCGCCAGCAGCCACTTGTTCTTGATGACCTCGCGCGAGAAGACCGACTTGGTTTCGCTGCGGAAGGTCAGCGTGTGCAGTAGCTCCGCCAGCACCAGGCAGGCAAAGAGCATCGTGCGGGTGATGTTGGGGTTGCCGGCCAGCGCGCCGGGCGCGTGCGGCTCGACCAGCGGGGCGACGACGTAGGCGAGCAGTAGTGCCGCCGCGGTCATAACGGCGCCCTGGGACAATATCTGCGTCCAGCGCGGCAGGGTAAGTATCGGCTTGCTTGCGTTGCGGGGGCGCCGACGCATGACGTCGTGTTCTGCCGGGTCAACGCCCAGCGCGAGCGCCGGCAGGCCATCGGTGATGAGGTTGATCCAGAGCAGCTGCAGGGGCAAAAGCGCGACGCCGCCGTCCCCAAAGGTGAAAATTGAAGTGATCGCCACGATCAGTACCTCGGCGATGTTGCAGCTCAACAAAAATAAGATGACCTTCTTCAGGTTGGCAAAGACCGTGCGGCCTTCTTCGACGGCGTGCACGATCGTGCTGAAGTTGTCGTCTGCCAGCACCATGTCGGCGGCCTCGCGCGTCACGTCGGTGCCGACGACGCCCATCGCCACGCCGATGTCGGCGCGCTTGAGCGCGGGCGCGTCGTTTACGCCGTCGCCGGTCATCGCGACGATGTGGCCGCGCGCCTTCAGCGCAGAGACGATGCGGATCTTGTGCTCGGGGTTCACGCGCGCGTAGACGCGGATCTCGGGAGCAGCGGCTGCCAGCTCCTCGTCGGTCATGCGCTCGATGTCGGCGCCGGTCACGACCGGGGACACCACCGGGGACGGTTCCTCTCCACCACGATAATGCAAGGGAGAGGAACCGTCCCCGGGGTTGTCCAGGATGCCGATCTCGGTCGCGATGGCGCGCGCGGTCAGGGCGTGGTCACCCGTGACCATGGCGATCTGGATGCCCGCGGCGCGCGCGGTGGCCACCGCGGCAGGCACCTCAGGGCGTGCCGGATCCTGCTCGGCCATCAGGCCGACGTAGGTGAGGCCGGACTCGACGGCCGCCACGTCGCTCTCATCTGCGGCGCGCGCGTCATGTTCGCGCAGCGCGAAGGCGAGCGTACGCAGGCCGCCTTCAGCGAACTGCGTGTTGGCGGCGATGATCCGCTCGCGCAGCGCCTCGTCAAGTGGTATACGTTCATCATCGATCAGCGCATGGGTGCAGAGCGGCAAGGTGGTGTCCATGCCGCCTTTGACGTAGGTCACAAAGCCCCCGTCGCTGCCAGCGGCGCTGTGCGTCGTGCTCATACGCTTGCGGTCCGAGTCAAAGGGGATCTCGGCCACGCGCGGCCCGATCACGAGGCCAGGCGCGAGGTCGCGTACGCAGGAGACGAGCGCCGTCTCGGTCGGGTCGCCAATCAGCTGGTCTTGCGCGGTGTAGTGCGCGTCGTTGCAACCCGCGGCAATACTCAGCAGCAGCCGCAGCCCCTCGGGGGGAACAGTGAGACAGGGGGACGGTTCTACTGTCTCATCGGAAGCGTTACTCATGAGACAGGGGGACGGTTCTACTGTCTCATCGGAAGCGTTACTCATCAGAACGTTGAGACATGAGACAGTAGAACCGTCCCCCTGTCTCACTCTCCGCCCCCCTGTCTCACACCCGTCCCCCTGTCTCACCAGCTCGCTGCCCTCGACCGCGACTGCGCGTGTGCCTATCAGTATCTTGCGTACGGTCATCTGGTTCAGGGTCAGCGTGCCGGTCTTGTCGCTGCAGATGAAGGTCGTCGAGCCCAGCGTCTCAACCGCGTGCAGGCGCTTCATGATCGCGTGCTTCTCGGCCATGCGGCGTACGCCAAGCGACAGCGATACTGTCACGATCGCGGGTAGGCCCTCGGGGATGGCGGCCACAGCCAAGGCAATGGCCACGAGCATCGTCTCGGTCAGGCTGCTACGAAATTCCGGATGCGACAGCGCCGCCAGCAGCCCGCCCGCGCCCGCCGGGCCTCCCAGAAAGATCGCGACTTCCTCAATAAAGACCAGCAGGGCGATGACCAGGATGACGATCCCGATGCGCTTGCCCACGCGTTCAAGCTCACGTTGCAGCGGGGTCTCGCCTTCCTCGGTCTCAGCCAGAAGGGTGGCGATCTTGCCCATCTCCGTGTTCTGGCCGGTACGTGTCACGACAAAGACGCCGTGCCCCACTGACACGGTGGTCCCGCCGAATACCATGTTCTCCTGATCGCCCAGCGCCGTGTGCTCACCTTCAAGGGTATCAGCGGTCTTGCGCACGGCGTTGCTCTCGCCGGTCAGCGCGGACTCGACGCAGCGCAGCGCGCCGACCTCCAGCAGGCGCCCATCAGCGGGGATGGTGTTGCCCGCTTCCAGATAGACGATATCGCCGGGCACCAGGTCGGTGGCGGGCAGCGGTTGCTCG
>Ga0123357_10001023_pt1 | contig 28712 bp, 22 predicted proteins | sample TergutEmb28metaG_FD_89873 | JGI IMG/M metagenome (GOLD analysis project Ga0123357, IMG submission 89873) | Embiratermes neotenicus P4 segment gut microbial communities from Petit-Saut dam, French Guiana - Emb289 P4 | ecosystem: Host-associated > Arthropoda: Insects > Digestive system > Gut ...
ACGCACAGCCTCTTGCCGGGCGTGGACAGGGATAGCGGGATTGATGCGGTCCACGGCAGACTGGAGCTTGGATTCCAGCAACGGGCTTTCCAGAGAGTCACGCAGGGGAGCAGCGCCGTCCGGCGCGATGTTCGGGCCATACAGATAGGCGTAGCCAAGCTGCTGCAGACGTTCCAGCGCGAGATCTTCAATGGCGGATTCGGTCATCTTGCTCATTTCACACTCCCTACACACTCCCTCTCCGACCACTCAAATCTGCGATTGCTGCCCGCAGTACTTGCCAGCTTATTCTTGCTGTATGCATGTCAGGATTAAACTTGTAAGCTATTTGTTCACGAGGGTGAATGTAGTTTCGAAAATCTTTGAGCGCATGTCCGTATTTTTTAACATCAAGGGAAAGCATGCAAGCTTCATGTGCAACGTTAATCAATGCCTCCAATCTCCAGTTTTGAAAGGGGAGTACTTTTCCGTCAGATGCTTTAGGAGAGGAGGGCATTGTGTTAAATAATTGAGGGTTACTTAATGCTGTGTCAAATAAAAGACCTTCAAGAATACTGCCGCATAGAAAAATTACTGACAATGGCGCGTTGTGTGTCAACGCTTTTTCAATTTCATTAAGCCGTTGATTAATTACATCTTGCACTGCTGATTCTAGCGCAAGGCAGCATATATTTATTGCGACAAATTCTTTTTGCAAAAACTCATCTTCTGGAGAAGTTTTTTGTTCTTGGGCTACAGGTTTTCCTTGTAAGCGACCAATAATGTCCAAGGCTTTATTTTTATCGAAGTCATCAACGGCTTCAAGATGGCAGGCGTATTGCAATAGAGCTTCAAGTACATTTCCTACAAGTAAATTTGGCTCTATTTCCCAAAAAGCGCGCAAACGCTTCATCTTTGAAGAACCATTTTTATGATACTTAGGGTGCGCAATATCTACCTTATGCTCTCTAAAAAATTCGGCAAAACGCGCATCAGTAAAATCAAGAACATAACCGCCACGATCAAATATTTTTTCGAATATCACCTTGTCTTGCATTTTTAATGACGACATTTATACCTCCACTTGCACTTCCCCGCTCATGAGCTTGGGCAGAAGAAGATTCACTTCGCTATATTGGTGGCTTGCGCATAAAAGGCAATAAAATCACTTTTTTGCTCATTCCAATCGCTAGTTTTACTTGCTTTTGGGGGATATTCGCTCACTAACTCATCGCGTAGATTATCTAATGTCCCACCGCAATTGACAGGGCTATTTTTTAAAACTTCTGAAAGCCATATCGCATTATACTTCAACGGTGGAAAGAGGAGCGGTTTTACTTTCTTATCCAGAATCCAGGGGGCACCCATTTCATTTAAACATATTGTTGATTTTATATAGTTTTTAGAAATCATAAGAAAAACATAGTCACTTAGTATAATATGTTTTTTTATGTGTTCACGTAAATCTCCACCAGTTTTTATGCTCATAGATTCTATTGATGTACAAAAAATATCTGATTCTTCAATGGTACAGCCTAAGCGCAATATTTTTTCAACAAACTGTTTAATGATATCTTTATCTTTACTTGAATGAGAGATAAAAATTTTGTAACTTTTTTCTATATTTTTATATTTATGTGAAAGCATGTTAAGTACTGCGCAAATTCTACCAATAGCTATAATGCTAATTGTGCCATATTGCGACAACAAAGATTTTGTCGCATTTTCAAGCTCAACTGCAACACTTATATCTGTTGTAGATATCAATTTCTTGAGGTCACCAAATGGGTGATTATTTATTGATACTTTCGTTGCCGCATCTCTATTGTAGTGACCAACTAGTTGCTCTATATAATGATCGCATTCTTTTATGCGTTGTTTGATTTGATCAATTTTCATATCTCCTCCACTTATACTACTTTTATCTCGCCAGTCATTAGCTTGGGCAAAAGGGTGTCACGGAATTTTTCGAGGGTGCTGATTTGGGCTTGATTTGAATTGATTTTTTCAAATAATGAACGGACTTTATTATCAAAATTTTTTAATAGAGAATCGCAGGGCGATAAAATTTCAATCCGTGAAAAGTCGCCTGTGTTTAAATTAGGAGTGGCAGTGCCTCCGCTTGCCATATTTTCTAACTCATCTTTAAGTAGGCGAAGATAAAAAAACAGGAAGTGCCTGTAAAAACTATATGATGGGATGATAGTGTTAATTTGTTGATTTGTCTGACATATTGCTTTTGTCATAGAAACAAGGCCGACAGTAGCAATACAGCTTACACATATAGAGTCGGGCGGTATATATTTATTGGCCTGAGAGGAGGCCCCTTCTTCTGTAAGTGTATCTGAAGTTTTATCAATAAAGATCTTCCCGTGCATGTCTGGAATTTTAATGAATGGTATCTCTCCACCAAAAAAATATTTATTCGCTTTAGAAGGGGTTTTCCCACAAACGACCTTGCCGAAGTATGAGAGAGGGGCACTTTCCCACTTCTCCCTCGCCTCCACCAGAAACCATTGGCGGAACAGCGCCTCGGCCATAGCTTCCAGGGTGGCGTTCTGGCGGTGCAGAAGATCTATTTTGTCGTCAAGACTGCTGAGAACGGCGGCTATGGCTTTTTGTTCGGAAATAGGTGGCAATAAAATTTCTAAAGAAATTAAATCCTTGATTGGAAGTTGTGGTTGGGCGCTTCCAGAAACTACAGTATCAAATGTTGAACGCAACACCTGTATCAGATAAAAATTAAAAAGCGGATTAATCTCTGAGATATTGGGGCGCAGAATAAGCATCCCAGAGTTGATGCGTATATTTTCATATGGCACATTGGTGCTGTAGAAAGCGATATTCCCAACTGTACCTCTTGTTGTTAATATAACATCATTTCTCTGAATTTTTCCTTTACGTAATGAGCCATCTTTCTCTTGAGTGATAAACTGACATTCAGAAAAGTCGAATCCAGCGGCTCTAACATTTTTTGTACTTAAAAAAAGACAATGGCCTTGTGGCAACAGATCTGCTTGAGAAGGGTAGTTTTTACCGCGATCTCCGTCAATGATTTCGATTGGTGCATTGGCCAAGGGAAATTGCCTCCACCCCGTCATACCTTCACCTTCCCCAGGCCGAAACTTCCATTGTGCAAAAAATGCACATTGCTTTTTGAGGCTGTGCCCCACTGATCAAACTTGTAAGTAATCCTTACAAGTTGCCGCCCAAGTGCGCCTTCAGCTTGGCAGATGAGTGCTGAGTCCCCGTGAGTCATAGGTTTTCCCCATGAATCTTGCGGCTTTCCTGTTCGATCATCGCCGCAAGTTCTTTTTCCGTGGGCAGCACGGTTTGATACTTTGAGGCAAATATTTGGCGGTTTTCCCGCAGCACGGAATAGTGGACAATGGTTTCGTCCTTGTCGGCACAAAGAATGATGCCCAAGGTGGGGTTGTCGTCCGGGTTGCGCTTCAGGTCATCGAACATGCGTACATACATGTCCATCTGCCCGATGTGCTGATGGGTGAGTTTGGCGGTTTTCAGCTCAATGATGACAAAGCATTTCAACAGATAGTTGTAGAAGACAAGATCGACATAGAAATGCGAAGTCTCCGTGCTAATCCGCATCTGCCGCGCGATAAAGGAAAACCCTTTGCCCATTTCCAACAGAAACTTTTGCAGGTGAGCGATAATCGCGCCCTCCAGCACGTTTTCCTTGCCCTCCAAGTCTTCCGGCACGTCCAGAAATTCGAGTACATACGGGTCTTTGATGAACTCTGCGGGGTTAGGCAGGACATCGGAGTGGACTGGCTGTATCCCCTCCTTTTTTTCTTGCACGGACAACAGCCGGCGATAATAGCCGCTCCTGATGTTCCTCTCCAGCGCCCGTGAGCTCCAATTTTGCTGTGCGGCTTCCTGCAAGTACCAGTTGCGCTCGTCCTTGTTTTCCTGACGCATGATGAGGCGGATATGTGACCAAGCAAGATTCGCTACACAGTGTGTAGCGAATTCATTAGGAGTGGGGAAAGTGAGGTAAAACTGCCGGAAATTTTTGAGATTAGCAACCGAAAACCCCTTGCCGAAGTTCTCACCCAAATAACGTGAGAGCCTGACCATCAGCGCCTCGCCATATCCGGCGCGCGTCTTGCCTTGCTGTTCTTCCTCCACGATGCGCTGCCCCATGCGCCAATAAGTTTCTACCATCGCGGCATTGACTGCCCGGTAAGCTGTAGTCCGACCCGTTTTGAGAATGTCGGCAACATCGGCAAAGAACAGCAGTTCGCTTTCTTCCAATGGCTCTACTGCGGTTCTGCAGAGGGTGATTTCTGAGTTCCCGTTATTCATACCTTCACCTTCGCGAGGCTTTCCAGAATGGCGGCATTCAGCCGCTTCTCCTCTTCAAGCTGCTCCAGAAACTCCTTTTGCAGGGCGGCGAAGCGTTCGGCAAAGTCGAAGTCGTCCTCTTCATCGGGCAGGCCAACATAGCGGCCAGGGGTAAGCACAAAGTCCAGCTCTTTTACCCTTGATACCGGCACGGAGGCGCAAAAACCTTTCACGTCTTCGTAGGCGCCGTCCGGGTTACGCCAGTTGTGGTAGGTATCGCTGATGGCCTTGATGTCGTCCGCCGTCAAAACACGGGTGCGGCGGTTGATGAGTTCGCCCATGTTACGGGCGTCAATGAACAGAATTTCCCCGCTGCGGTTGCGGAATTTGCCGTTGCTGCGGCTGCGGGCCAAAAACCACAGGGCCGCTGGAATCTGGGTATTCAAAAACAGCTTGGCAGGCAGGTTGACGATGCAGTCAATCAGATTTCCTTCCTCAATCATGCGGCGGCGGATTTCTCCTTCACCGCTGGATTTACTGGTCAGCGCGCCTTTTGCCAGTACAATTCCTGCCTGCCCGGAAGGGGCGAGGTGAAAGGCAAAGTGCTGGAGCCAGGCGAAATTGGCGTTACCTGCTGGCGGTGTGCCGTATTGCCAGCGGGCGTCGTTTTTGAGTTGGTCGCCACTCCAGTCGCTGTCATTGAAAGGTGGATTGGCGATGATAAAGTCGGCGCGGTTGTCTTTGTGGGCATCGTTCAAAAAAGAGCCTTCGCTGTTCCATCTGACCAGCGAACTGTCGATGCCGCGAATGGCAAGATTCATTTTTGCCAAGCGCCAAGTGGTCTGGTTGCTTTCCTGCCCGTAGATGGCGATGTCTCGTATTTTGCCCTGGTGTTCTTTGACAAACTTTTCACTCTGCACAAACATGCCGCCGGAGCCGCAACACGGGTCCATAACCCGCCCCTTGTAAGGCTCCAGCATGGCAACAAGCAATTCGACAATGCAGCGCGGCGTGTAGAACTGGCCGCCTTTTTTGCCTTCCGCAAGAGCAAACTCGCCCAGAAAATATTCAAACACATGGCCCAGCACGTCCGCGCTACGGGATTTGGCATCGCCCAAGGCGATGTTGGCAATAAGGTCGATCAGGCCCCCCAGACTGGCCGGGTCGAGGTTTTGCCGGGCATATACCTTGGGCAGCACACCTTTGAGAGAAGGGTTGTCTTTCTCAATGGCGTCCATGGCTTCATCGACCAATTTACCGATTTCCGGTTTTTTGGCGTTAGCCTGCAAGAAGTTCCAGCGGGCGGGCTTGGGCACGAAAAAGATGTTTTTCGCGCTGTATTCGTCCCTGTCCTCCGGGTCGGCCCCGTCAAACTCGCCTGTGCCTTCCAGCAGCTTGGCAAACAAATCCTCGAACGAATCGGAAATGTATTTCAAAAAAATAAGGCCGAGCACCACATGCTTGTACTCGGCGGCGTCTATATTTTTACGCAGCTTGTCCGCCGCGCTCCACAGTTGTTTTTCCAGAGATTCTTGTTTTTCAATGGTATTCTTTGTTGTTCGCATAGTCGGCTCTTTGATGGGGTAATTCTTGAGATACAAAAATCAACTGAGTAACGATATAGGATAGCGGGCAAAAAGGCAAAAACAGCTTTTCTACGGGGCAGCCCTACCTCATAATGAGCCAAAGACAGGGTAAAATCCTTCTTCATTTTCTCCCCCAAAAGTGTTTTTTGATCAAATCACTCATCGTCGATTTTGCAGGGACATTTTTGACGAAAAAATGGGCTACATTTTTGCATGTAACCCATTGAAGTCTGGCGGAGAGGGTGGGATTCGAACCCACGTATCGGCGGTTAACCGATAACTCGATTTCGAGTCGAGCGCGTTACGGCCAGCTTCGCTACCTCTCCGCGGATATGATCAACGCACATCTGCTTTATATCACGCGCCCTTGAAATACAAGCCCTGCCCTTACAGCGCTTCTCGCGGCGCGCAGAGCGCCGCTTCCAACGCTTCATCCAGCGTGGGGTGCGCCCAGATGATCCGATGGATATCCTCCGCGCTCCAGCCCTGGGTGACAATCACGCCCGCTATGCCCACAAGGTGCGAAACCCCATGTCCCAACGCGCTGATGGCGCACACCCTGTCCCCCTCCCAAAACACCTTGATGAATCCCTGCGTGGCGCAATAGCCTTGCGCAATGGGGTTGGCGACCATGTTGGCGCGCGAACATGCAATGCCCGGACGGCCACGCAGTTCCAAAACGGAAGGGCCAACGCGCATCACTTCCATATGCCCGTAAATACACGCAGGCACAGGCGGCGGCGCATAGGGCCCGGCGTTCGCGCCCGCCGCATGCGACACGGCATAACGGGCCTGATGATCCGCCGTATGCGCCAGCAGGCTTTTGCCGTTCACATCGCCAATGGCATACACGCCCGGCACAACGCGCAGACTCGCATCCACCGTCAGCCAGCCGGGCTTTGGGTCCACCCCCAACGCCTCAAGGCCCAAGCCGGCGCTGTTCGGCCTGCGACCCACAGCCAAAAGCGCCTTGGCGGCGCTGAGTTCATCGCCATCGGCAAAGCGCAACACCGCCTTGCCCTCATGGGTGGCAAGGGCGGCGACATCCCGTCCGGTATAAATTTCCCAGCCTTCCCGCGCATAGAACCGGCGCAGGGCTTCGCCCAATTCCGGATCCTCGGCGGGCGCAAGCTGTTCACACCCCTCCACAAGGGCAATCTTTACACCCAGACGGCTGAAAAAATCCGCCATCTCAAGACCTATGGCCCCCGCGCCGACAACAAGCAAACTCTCGGGAGCTTCCTCCAGTTCCAGCACGTCCGTGGAATCCAACACGCAATCATGGTCGGCGGTCACTCCGGGAAACGAGGCCGGATGCGAACCCGTGGCAATGATCAGCGTATCCCACTCGCAGACATGCACCCCCTCGCTAGTGGTCACCTCCAACTGTCCGGGCGCGTTGACGCGGCCTGCGCCAAAAAGCACACGCACCCCCGCCGCCGCAAGCTGTTTTTCCAACGCCTGGCGCGAAGCCTTGACGAAGCGATCCTTCCTGGCCTTCAAGTTACGCAAGTCAGGACGGATGGAACCCTCAGCCAGCTTCTGCGCCCTGGCGCCGTGCAACAGCGGCAAAGACGCCGTGCCGCCCAGATACTGCTTGGTGGGAATACATCCCCTGTTCAGGCAGACGCCGCCCACACACTCACGTTCCGCCAAAGTGACCTCAAAACCCAGGCGCAGACCCTCAAAAGCGGCGCGCAGACCACCAGGCCCCGCGCCCAGAATGCAGAGTTTTCGCGCGCTCATACGTATATCACTACATCTCTTTTACATATCTTCGGTCAAAATCATATTCCGCGCCGCGCCCGTTTCATCCAGACGGCGCACGGGCAGGCTCATCGGCGCGTTGCGCAAAAAATCCGGATCCGCCTTGCCCTTTTCCACTATTTCACGCAGCACGGCCACAAAATGATCCAGGGTTTCCTTGCTTTCCGTTTCCGTGGGTTCCGTCATCAGGCATTCGGGCACGATGAGCGGAAAATACACCGTCGGCGCATGGATGCCATAGTCGAGCAGCGCCTTGCCTATATCCAGCGCGCGCATGCCAGCGGGCGCGGAAGCTACAAATTCATGCATACAGATGCGCGGATAGGGAATATCCAGAAAATCTTCCGCCATCTTGCGTACATAGTTGGCGTTGAGCACGGCGTATTCCGCCACGCGCGTCAGCCCCGCGCCGCCCAAACGCAGCACATAGGCGTAGGCCTTGAGAAAAACCCCGAAATGGCCGTAAAAGGGCGCCATATGCCCGATGCTTTTCGGATGATCGTAGTTCAGATACAAGCTGCCGTCCGCTTTTTTCTCCACGCGCCCGGCCGGCAAATAGGGCACAAGACGCCGGCTCACGCCCACAGGCCCGGCCCCTGGACCGCCGCCGCCGTGCGGGGTGCCCAGGGTCTTGTGCAGGTTGAGGTGGATGACGTCAAAGCCCACATCGCCCACACGCAGCTTGCCGAGAATGGCGTTGAGGTTCGCCCCGTCGTAATAGAGCAGCGCGTCCACCCTGCGCAGCTTTTCCACAATAAGGGGCATATCTTTCTCGTACAGCCCCAGGGTATTGGGGCAGGTCATCATCAGGGCCGCCACGTCGTCGCTCAAGGAGTCTTCAAGCGCCTGCGGATCGAGCATGCCGTCCCTGGAGGCGATGCTGACCACCTCATACCCCGCCAGCGCCGCCGAAGCGGGGTTGGTGCCGTGCGCCGAGTCCGGGCAGATGATTTTGGTCTTTTTGTTGCCCTTATCCCGATGGTAGGCGGCGATGAGCATCACGCCCGCGAACTCGCCGTTGGCCCCGGCCATGGGCTGCATGGTGCAGGCTGCCATGCCGGTGATTTCGCAGATCAGGCGCTCCATCTCATACACGACCTCCAACGCGCCCTGGCTGCTTTGTTCAGCACCCCGCAACCGGCCCAGCAGCGGGTGTAGCCCGGCGAAACCGGGCAGCGCGGCCACGTATTCCAAAAACTTGGCGTTGTACTTCATAGTGCAAGAGCCGAGGGGATAGAAGTTGCCGTCAACGCCGAAATTCAACTTGGAAAGATGGGTGAAGTGACGCACCACATCGAGTTCGGAAAGTTCGGGCAGAGCCGGGGGCGCTTTGCGCAACAGCCCGGCGGGCAGCATGGCCGCCGCGTTCTTTTTCGGCGCGGGCGGCAGGCAGGCGCTACGGCCGGGAGCGGATTTTTGAAATACAGTTTTCATAGGGCGGCCCTCACTTCTTCCACCAGCAGGTCTATCTGGTCTTGGTCGGTCTTTTCCGTGCAGGCCACCAGCAGGACATCCTGCATGGCCGGATACGAGCCTCCGAGCGGGAAGCCCGGCACACAGCCGCGTCTGGCGCATGTTTCGGCCAGCACGGCGGCATCTCCCGGCACGCGTACGGCGAATTCATTGCCAAAGGGGACGTCGTTCAGCATCGTCACGCCCGGCAGGCCGCACAGACGCTGCGCGGCCTCGCGCGCTTTTTCCATGCCGAGTTCTGCGGTGCGCACAAGACCCAGCGGGCCGAGCAGGCACAGATGCACCAGACTGCGCAGCGCGCACAAGGCCTGGTTCGAGCAGATGTTCGAGGTGGCCTTGGCGCGGCGGATATGCTGTTCGCGCGCCTGTAAGGTCAATACATAGCCGGTCTTGCCGTCCAAGTCGGTCGTGCGGCCCGCGATGCGGCCGGGAAACTGGCGGATAAGCTCTTTTTTGCAGGTCATGACGCCAAGGTAGGGTCCGCCGAAGGAAAGCGGCATGCCCAGCGCCTGGCCGTCGGCCACGGCCACATCCGCGCCCATTTCGCCGGGCGTTTTCAGCACGGCCTGCATGACCGGATACACCGAGATCACGGACAGCGCCTGGCATGCCTTCGCATGGGCAAAGAGTTCGGAGAAGTCTTCCACCACGCCGAAAAAGTTGGGATTCTGCACAAAGACCGCCGCACAGGTCGCGTCCACCGCCGCCATGAGGGCGCTCATGCCGGAACGGCCGTCTTGCTGCGGCACGGTGACGATGTCCAAATCCAGATTCGCGGTATACGAAGTGAGCATGGCGCGCCAGACAGGATTAAGCGCCTCATCCACCACCAGCTTGCCGCGTTTGGTCTGGCGGACGGCCATCATCGCGGCTTCAAACACCGCCGATCCGCCGTCATACACCGATGCATTGGCGCAATGCATGCCGAAGAGGCGGGTCATGGCCGTCTGGTACTCGAAAATGGCTTGCAGCGTACCCTGCGAAGATTCCGCCTGGTAGGGGGTATAGGCCGTGACGAATTCGCTGCGCCCGGCCAAGGCATCCACCGCTTTGGGAATATGGTGATCATAGAAGCCCGCGCCCAAAAAACAGGCCGCAAGCTTTTTGTTCCTGCCCGCAAGGCGCTCCAGATGCGCGCAGACATCCATTTCGCTCAGGCCGTCGGGCAGCGCGAAACTTTGAGGTCTGAGTTGCGGCGGAATATCCTCGAAAAGCGATGCCAAATCACGTACGCCAATGCATGCGAGCATGGCCTGCAGATCGTCTGCGGTATGCGGAATAAATGGCATACATGCTCCCTAATGCTCACAGCACTTGGCGTAATCAGTCGCGCTCAGCAGACCTGCGGGTTCGGCGGAAAGGCTGACGCGCACCATCCAGCCATCGCCGTAGGGCGACTGGTTGACGGTTTCGGGCGCGCTTGCCAGCGCTTCGTTCACGGCGATCACGCTGCCGCTGACTGGGGAATACAAATCGCTGGCGGTCTTCACGGATTCAATGGAGCCGAATTCCTTGCCCGCGACAAGCTGCGCGCCCACAGCGGGCAGATCGACGTAGGTCACGTCGCCGAGCTGGTCCTGAGCATATTCGGTGATGCCGATAACGGCTTCCTTGCCTTCGATGCGTACCCATTCATGGCTGTTGCGGTACAGGAGATTATCAGGAATATTCATGTATCCTCCAGTTGTTATAGAAATTTTTTACGTGCCGTGCCTTTCGTGTAGAAAGGCAGCGGGGTTTTTTGCGCAGGCAGTTCCGTTCTGGCGGCACGAACGATGAAGTTGTCCGCGCCGGCGCCGACTTCGTCAATCCAGGCCAGAGCAATGGCATGGTCAAGGCTGGGCGCGAAGGAGCCGCTGGTGACAACGCCGACCTGTGTGCCGTCGGGCAAAAGCACAGCATCTCCGGAGCGGGGGCTGCGGCGTCCGGCGATAGTGAGCGGGGTAAGGCGCCGCCTGACGCGCAGGGCGCCTTCCTTGCCCACGTAGTCTGCGGGATTGGTGAGCATTTTGCCCATTCCGGCCTCAGCGGGCGTGTGGTCTTCGTCCAGTTCGTGCCCATACAGCGGCAGGCCGGCTTCGAGGCGCAGGGTATCGCGCGCGCCGAGCCCGGCGGGTTTGACGCGCGCATCGGCGATCAGGCGTTCCCAGATCGCAAGGGTGCTGCCCCAAGGCAGGTAGAGTTCATAGCCGAGTTCGCCGGTATAGCCCGTGCGGCTGACGATCAGCTTGTCGCCCGCGAAGGTCGCAGTCCGAAAGGAAAAATAGCCGAGATCGCGAAAGTCCGCGCCCAGCAGCTTTTCCAGCACCTCAAGGGAAAGCGGGCCTTGCAGGTCGATCTTGCCGGTCTTGCCGGAGATGTCTTCGAGCTCCACCGGCGCGGACAGGCGGCCGCTCAAGACCGCGAAGTCTCCAGCCGCGCAGGCGGCATTGACCACGAGCATATAGCTGTCCGCTTCCAGGTGGTACACGATGAGATCGTCAAGGATGCCGCCCTGCGGGTTCAGCAAAAAGCCGTAGCGGCATTTGCCGGGTTCCAGGTTGTCCAGCCTGTGGCTGACGGCCTGTTCGAGCTGTTGTCGCGCGCCGGGACCGCGGATCAAAAATTCGCCCATATGGCAGATATCGAAGACAGCCGCTGCGGTGCGGGTGTGTATATGTTCGGCCACAATGCCTTCGTACTGGATGGGCATATCCCAGCCCGCAAAGGGGGCCATTTTCGCACCCAGGGCGCGATGCCGGCGGCTGAGGGGAGTTTCAAGCAGTGCAGACACAGAGCCTCCTCATGTATGAACCCGGACACTAACAGCTTTCTCGCACGGAGGAAAGCCCTTGGTTTGCAGGCAACACTCCGGAATGTATGGAGTGCATCGCGTAGCGGCCTATGCGTTACGCTTGGGGCGGGGCTACGGCGGGGGGAGCCTCAGGCAGGTATTTGCGAAGTCTTTCCAGCACTTCGTTGAAGTTGAGGGGTTTGCCCACATGGTCGTTCATGCCGACGGACAGACAGCGGTCAACGTCTTCACGGAACACGTTGGCGGACATGGCCACGATAGGGATCTGCCCGGCCTGCGGGACATCCAGCGCGCGGATGCGCCGGGTGGCTTCATAGCCGTCCATCGTCGGCATCTGCAGATCCATGAAAATCATGCCGTAACGCTCCGGAGAGGCGCGGAACATACGCAGCGCTGCCGCGCCGTTTTCCGCGCAATCAATGATCAGTCCCGTGGGTTCAAGGAGCGTCAGGACAATTTCCCTGTTAAGCTCCACATCTTCAGCCAAGAGTATACAGTGGCCGGCGAAGGACTCGAGTTCGGCCGGGGCTTCTTCCGACGCATCCTGGACCGCGCTCTGGTGCGGTACGCCCATGCCGCGCTCAAGCCGGATGGTGAAGCTAAAGGTCGCTCCCTGGTTCAGCTCGGATTCCACCCGGATCTCCCCCCCCATCATCTCGATAATGCGTTGGGAAATGGTCAAACCGAGCCCGATGCCGCCAAACTTGCGCGCCGTGTTGCTTTCGACCTGATGGAAGACCTGGAACAGGCGGGCCTGCTGCTCCGCGTCGATGCCTATGCCGGTGTCGCTCACTGCAATGCGCAGGACGACAAATCCGCCGTCCTCCCCCTCATACTGCGCGCTGAGGTGTATGTCGCCGCCCTCCGGGGTAAACTTGACGGCGTTGGAAAGCAGATTGGCGATGACCTGGGCCAGACGCTGGTCGTCGCCCACCAGCATGTCCGGGATCGTTTCGTCAATATGTACGTCGAACTGCTGATATTTTTCCTCCATGCGGAACTGAACGGCATTGACGACTCCCTGGAGTATTTTTTCAAAACTGAATTCCGCCAGGACCAACTCAAACTTGCCGGCCTCGATCTTGGACATGTCCAGAATATCGTTAATCACGCCCAAAAGATGGGAGGAAGCGCCTTCGATTTTTCCAAAGGCGTAGTTTTTTTTCTCCAGATCGTCCGCCGTCTTGCCTATGGTGGTCATGCCGATGATGGCGTTCATGGGCGTACGCATTTCGTGGCTCATATTGGCAAGAAAATCACTTTTGGCGGAACTGGCGCGCAGGGCCTCCTCTTTGGCATGGGACAAATCTTCTATCTTCTGCCGCAAGGTCGCCCCCATGCTGTTCAGTGCTGAAGCAAGCGCGCCTACTTCATCCCTGCTGGTTATATTCAAGGTTTCATCCAGGCGTCCGGCGGCAAGGCCGGCCGCAAAGCTGACCCCTTGTTGCAGGCGCATGGTGATAGCGCGGGTGAGCAAAATGGCGAAAGCCGCCGCTATGAGTACGGCCGCCAGCAGGCTTATCTGCAGATGCAGCGCAAGCTGCGAGATGGTATGCGCGGCCTGGCCGGACAAGCTCATGGTCTTTTCTATGCCCAGCGTGGACACAAGGCGGCTTGCGCCGGTAAGCGCATTTTGCTGGACAGCGCGTTCTTCATCAATCCTGTGCCGCTCACGCCACAGGCGTATGTAGGCGTTTCCATTTTCCAAAATCTTTTCGGCTTCTGCGGGGGCGCCCTTGAGCAATGTTTTCAGTGTATTATCCGCGCCCTCTGCCAGCTTTTCGGTCATGGAAATGACCACGGAAAAGTTTGTCATGGCTTTTTCCGCCATATCAGGTTTGTCCAGATCCACTGCCTGCATGAATTGAAAACGGAGCGCATCGTTGAGCGCCATGACGCCGCAGCCCCGGTTGAACAGGCTGAGCATGGCTTTAAAATTGTCTCTCTGCCGTTTAGAGTCCATCATGACCATGAATCCCTGCTCATTCGTAAAAATGCTCAACGCACTGATGAAAGCGGCAGCCGCCTTTTCCATACGATCCATGATGCTGGACATTTCTTCCATAATTTTATGCGTGTTGTCGCAGGCCTGCATGTAGAAGAACAGAGCGGATTCGGCTGTAGTGAAGCCATGCGAGAGTTCTGTGGACACTTGGGCGTTGAGCGCGAAGGCAGAAGCCTTTTGAAGATATACAGAGGCGTCCCGCAGTTTGTCCCGTACCCCGTCCCACTGCGCATGGTCGCGGGTTTTGATGTACTGGTTCATTTCACTCACGGCGGCGAGCACCATGCGTTCAATGCTGACAATGTCCCGCACTTCAGGCATGTAGTGTTTGGCGATGCTTTCGCTGCCGATCCTCACGCCCGCCAGTCCGAACATGGCATACAGGGACAAGACTACCATGACGGCGATGACCAGCCCAAAACTTGCGCCGAGTTTTGCCCACAGCTTCATGCATGCTCCTCTCGCAACTGTGATATTAGAAGGATATACACTTGCTCAGATACTATTACAAGAGCCCGTGCCCTTATTCCACCACCATGCAGCCCGTGCGCGCAGCATGGACAAATCGCCCCCGGCGGCCAGATTCAAAAAGGTTCGGTAGCTGCGCACCGCTGCCTGGCTGGCGGGGTTGGCCTCAAAAAGCGCCTCGAAGAGCGGGCCGTCTTCGGTGAGCATGGTGCGCGCAGCTTCCTTGCGGCGCTGGAAGGAAGGCGTCAGGAAGGGCAGACATTCCGGATGATCGGCCAGGGTCGCAAAATACGCGGCGCTGGTCACAAAATTCAGTCCCTGGATATAGGCGGTTGCGTTATCGTGTTCTTGAGCCGTTGTGCGGAATGTTGCGCAGCCGATGCGGGCGAAGCAGGCTTCCACCAGGCGGATATCGTCTTCCCCGGCGTGTGCGCCCGGACAGACGGCAACCCTCGTATCGCCCCGGGTCTCCGGCCCGAACAGGGGGTGTGTGCCGACGACAGGCCCGTCGTATGCCTCCTGCATGTGCTCCATGGGCCGCACCTTGACCGAAGCGATGTCGGCAAGCACCTGCACGTTCAGATGCGGGCGAAGCGCATGGAGCGCTTCCGGCATCGCTGCTATGGGCACGCAGAGCAGGACAAGATTCGCCGCCGCGCACAGTCCGTCCAAGCCGGCGTCCGCAAGGGGCTGATCCGCGCCGGACGCGGAGATTCCGGCGGCGCGCAGACTTTGCAGCAACATGGCCCCCATACGCCCCCTGCTGCCTATCAAAACGACCTTCAGCGTACCGCTCATGTCCGCACCAGCACTTTTTCCCACAATTCCCAAAACGCGGGGAGGGATTTGGCGACCACCGCCGGGGCGTCGAGGCGGACGGGGCCGTGGCGTATGCCGAGTACCGCGGCGGACATCGCGATGCGATGATCGCCGAAGGCACGGAACAGGGGCGCAGGCTGCGGTATGCCGCCTTCGATCTGCAAACCGTCCCCGCGTTCTTCCACTGTAATCCCCGCAGCGCGCAAATTCGCGGCGGGCGCGGCGATGCGGTCGCTTTCCTTGATGCGCAGATGGGCGACATTGCGGATAGTGGTCACGCCTTGGGCAAAGGCCGCCAGCGCGGCGACAGTGGGGACCAGATCCGGGCACTGTCCCATGTCCACATCAATGCCGCGCAGGCGTGAAGGATGGACGGTGACGGCGCCGGTCCCTTCGTCAATGCGCGCCCCCATACGGCGCAGAATATCCACGAGCGCGCGATCCCCTTGCAGAGAATCGGCGCGCAGCCCCTCCACGCAAACAGGCGAGTGCCCCACCGCTCCGGCTGCCAGAAAATAGGAGGCCCCGGACCAGTCGCCCTCCACCTGGAAATCGCCCGCTGTGTAGGCGGCAGGCCGCATATGGACTCGCAGCCTGCCTGGCGCGGCCTCTGTCAGCGAACGCCAGTCCGCCTTGCGCCAGCCGTCGGCGTTTTCCCACAGTTCGAAGGGGACGCCGAAATTCTCCAGGGTTTGCAGGGTCAGACCCACATAGGGCCAGGAAACGGTTTTGGTCCCCCCCGGCGTGATGATGAGCGGCCCGCGGCAAAGCGGCGCGGCAAGCAGCAGGCCGGAAAAATACTGGCTGGATTCGTCCAGTCCCACTTCCACCGTGCCGCCCTGCAAGCCCCGCGTTTCAAGCGCAAACGGCGGGCAGCCCTGCCTGTCTTCCCAGCGCACGGCTGCTCCCAGCGTTTCCAGCACGGAGGTTAAGGATCCTATGGGCCGTTCATGCATGCGCGGCGCGCCGTGCATGCGAAAACGCCCCTGACCCGCAGCCAGCACCGCCGTCAACAAGCGGCAGGTGGTGCCGGATTCGTGCACATCGCAGGACAGCGCATCCCTGCCGGCGAGATCCGCGCCCCGTAGCGGTCCCGTAACGCCGCGCACGCGCAGACCGCCGCCGGGCAGGTCTTCCATTTGCGCTCCGGCGGCGCAGAGGATGCGCCGGGTGCGCGTGATGTCGTCACTTTCCAGCACATGGCGCAGAACAGATTCGCCCCGCGCCAGCGCCGCGCCGATAAGCATACGGTGGGACATGGATTTTGAGAAAGGGGCCGTAATGGCGATCATGCGTGCAGATCCTCCTCAGGTCTGTCCAGACGCGGTCCAGCTTGGTATACGCCAAGGATGCGGAAATGCGTACATAAGCCGTTGACCTGATCGAGCACCGGCACAAGCTGCGGGCTTCTGAGGTTGCACTCCAGATCCGCGAAAAAGACGTATTTCCAGTTTCCCGTACGCAAAGGACGCGATTCAAGCTTGCGCATGTTCAGTCCGGCCTGCGCCAGCACGTTCAACACGGCGGCCAACGCGCCCGCCTTGTCCGGCAGGGTGAACAGCAGGGAGCTGATGGCGTCCTCCCCCGCGCTTTCTTCCTGGTTCGTCGGCAGTCCCGGCAAGCGGCTGATGATGGCAAAACGCGTCCAGTTATTGGGCGCGTCCTGGATTTGGGTGGACAACATATGCAGATGCAGCGAATCCGCCAGACTGCGATGCGCAATGGCGGCTGTGGCCGGTTCTTGCGCAGCGCGGCGGGCCGCAGCGGTTGTGGATTCCAGCGGGACAAGGCGCGCCTGGGGCACATTGGCGCGCAGCCATGCTCCGCATTGCGCCAGAGGTTGGGAATGGGAATAAATGGTATGCACGTCCGCCGGCGAGCGTTCCCGGCTGAGCAGGCTGTGGTTGATGCGATAATACAGCTCGGCCTGGATATCCAATTCATACTCCAAAAACAGATCCAGCACCTGTCCCACCGAGCCTTGCAGGGAATTTTCCAGAGGCGCTATGCCCAGGTCGCAACGATATTCATGCACGGCGCGAAAGATATCCGGCAGGTTCGCTTGGGGGGTGAAATCCAAAGACGCGCCCAGAAACTCCAGTGCCGCATGGTGCGAAAAGGTGCCTTCCGGGCCCAGATAGGCCACGCGTAACGGGCGCTGCAACGCGCGGGAGGCGGAAAAGATCTCGCGCCAGATGTTTTCGATATGCCGCTGGGGTAAAGCGCCCGTGTTCCAGGACGCCAGATTGTCCAGCACCTGCCGTTCGCGCTGGGGATTGAAAATACAGTCGGGCCGGCCCGTCTCCGACATCTGCGCCTTGACCCGCCCGACCTCCAGGCTCAACAGAGCCCTCTCGTTGAGCAGGCGCAGCAATTCCCTGTCCGCTGCGTCTATTTCGTTGCGTAGCGCGTGAAGACGCGCGCGCCAGTCTTCTATGGCATTCATACGATTTTTCTATGCTTCCACAATATCCTCAGCGATGCGCATGCCAAAATGGCGTCCCGCCTGATCGAGCCGGCAGAGAACCTGATCCCCCTGTTTCAGATCCACAACGCTGACCGGCGCGCCTTGCGGCGTGACCAGGCGGATGGTCTCGGCGTTCTGGAGGAAGACCGCTCCACGCTGTCCGTTGACTTCCGCTTCAATGAGCAGCATGGGACGCGCTTCCACCTTGACGCGTCCGATGGTGGCGAGGCGGCTCTCCCCCGCGGCGTTGACGATGAGCACTTCGTCTCCGGCGCGGAGTTCTTCGAGATAGCGGGTACGATCTCCGGGCATAATCACGTAAGCATGCACGGCCCCGGCATTGATGCGAAAGGGACGGGCGGCGACGTATTCATTGTGTTCGGTTTCCGCATGCACAAGAAAGGTGAAGGCGCTGGAGTTGCCGACCAGCAGACCCTGTCCGCGCTGGAGCATCGACAGGCTGTCGACGCAGACCCGATGGCCGAGACCCGTGTGCCGTATGCCGGTAATCGTGGCAGGCGCAAGTTCTTGGGCTCCCTGCCTGTATTTGAGGGCAGCTACTATCTCTTTCACCTGGGGCAGGACGGAAGGCAGAAGCACAAGCGTGCGTACGCCGCGTTCCAGAATGCCGGCGGCCAGCAGGGCTTCATCCATATTGCCGGCCTCCACAGCGACGGCATCGCTCTCGGCGAGCAGGTTTTCCACGGGGATGATCTCCCAGCCGCGGGCAAGGACGATGTGTTCCCCGGCTTTCATGCGCGCCAGGGCGAGGCTTTCATCTTCTTTGCTCCGCAGGGCGAGGGAGGGCATGTCTTCTTCCGCGATGACCGTGCAGCAGGCCAGACGTTTGACCCGGGCAAGATGCTCGCGGGGCGCGACAATGCCGTCCACACCGGATTCAAGGGCCAGCGTCACGTCTTCTTTGCGGAAGGGATGGGTTTTGAACAGCACGATGGGCATCTTATTCCCCCAGCAATGCCAAGGCATGTGCGACCGTGCAGTTTTCATGCACCAGCGCGCGCACGGCCCGCACGAGGTCTACGCGGCGAGGATGTTGGAACACGTTGCGGCCCACGGAAAGGCCCGCGCCTCCTGCACACAGGGAGTCATGCACCATCTGCAGGAACTCGGCGGTGGATTCCATGCGTTCCCCGCCCGCGATCACGACCGGCACGCAGCAGGCCTGTACGACGTTGGCAAAGGTATCCATATCGCCCGTGTAGGGGACCTTGACGATGTCCGCGCCGAGTTCCACGCCGACCCGCGCGCAATGGGCAATCAGCTTGGGATCGAAGCCGTTGGAGATCTTCGGTCCCCGCGCATACACCATGGCGAGCAGCGGCATGCCCCATTGTGTGCAGGCAGTACCGGTGCGGCCGAAGTCGTAGAGCATGTCACGCTCGTTGTCGTCGCCGAGATTGATGTGTACGGAAACCGCATCGGCGCCGAGGGTGATGGCTTCTTCCACTGTGCCGACCAAGGTCTTGGTGTTGGACAAGGGCGACAGATTGGTGGAAGCCGACAGGTGGATGATGAGCCCCGTGTCCTTGCCGCGCTTGCGGTGTCCGCAACGCACAAGGCCTTTATGCATAAGGACTGCGTCCGCCCCTCCTTCGGCCATATCGTTGACCGCTTCGGGCATGTCGATAAGCCCGTCGATAGCGCCGACGGTGGTGCCGTGATCCATGGGAATAATGATGGTGCGTTGGGTGTCCCGGTTGATGATGCGTTCAAGCCGTACAAGTTTGCCAAGGTGCATGGTGTTCTCCTTCGTAACATTTTGAGTGGAGGCTCACTGTCCCCGCCGGGCTCGCGCCTGGCGGCCGCAAAACAACAGGGCCGCCGGCGTTATGCCTGCGGCCCTGGGAGTTTACCTACAACAAGCTATGTCAGGCGTACACCCGTCCGCAGGCTTGGCTAACGTAGCCAAAATACCAGCAATAGCCGCTGATATGGACGGAAATGGGCGCGGTAACAGCTTGCATGCGTCTGACCTCTTCTAAACGATAGTCCTATTATTAGGGAGTCAGGCTGTAGTTGTCAAGTTTTTTGTTCTTTTTTCGGAAAGCAGGCGTTTCAATATAAAATTCGGTGTGTTGACCCCTGCCGGAATCTGCGTGAGCGGGAATTCGGCCCTGGCGAGCCTGCGGTGTCCGCCGGCGGAGCCCAGTGCCTGGAAGCGTTCCGCAGCAAAGCGTCCGATATCGCGTGTGCCGTCACCCCGGAATATGATGATGGCCGTATGCTCGTATACGCCGCATACCGCGACCCATTTGAGGCCGTGCGTACGCGCGAAGAAGTCGGCTATGCCCACAAGAATGTCCGGATTGGGCACGTTGTGTACAAAGGCATAATAGCCCGTGCCGCAGGGTTTGAGGGAAGCAAAGGCCCGGCTGAACATGGGCAGCCACTGGATGAGATATTCACTGTGCAGGATGCGCCGCAGCAGACTATGATCGGAATACTTGCGCAAAAACTGGAACGCGCGCAGATCCGCTTCGTCTCCGGATCGTACGAATGCTGCGGTATCTGTCAGGATGCCGTACTGGAGGGCCGTGGCCAGGCGGCTGCTGGGACGGATGCGCGCAGCCTGGAGATAGCGCGTGAGCATGGTGGCTGTAGCCCCGAAACTCGGACGGATATCGACATGCGCGGCCTGTACGGGATGGTCGGGAACCGTCGGATGGTGATCGATGACCGCCGTAAAGGGGATACCCTGAAAAGCCGGGCAATGGTGAGGCTGCCCGTCGATGAGGATAAACTTGTGGAACGCGGAGCGCATTTCCGTTTTCCAGTTCACAATAGGGATGCGCAGATAGCGGATCATGGCGAGATTGTCCGGCCGGGTGATTTCGTTGACGGCCGTAATGGTCACTTTGGCAACACGGCGGGCGATCAAGCGTTTGGCGGCGAGGGCCGCAGCCATGGCGTCCGGGTCGGCGACGATAACGATGCAGCAAGAATCCTCTTTGGTGAAAGAGGCCAAAAAATGCTCAAGGTGCGCAGCGGGGTTGCGCGCTGCCGGGCTCATGCCGCGCCTCCTGCGCTCATGTACGGGGCACCTTGCTTCACAGGCGCCGGGATCTGGGATTCCCAGGGAAGGAGCAGCCAAGCGTCTTGCGGCACCTTTACGACAAAATAATCAAGATGCTCCATAGCTTGTTCCTTGGCATATATGGCGACGATCCAGGCGTTGGGCAACATGGCGCGCAACAGGGCGGTGGTGCGGCCTGAAGCGGCCATATCATCCACCACCAGCCAGCCCCGGCCGGCATCCTGGCTGAAGGTTTTGAGCACCTTGGCTTCAGGCCCGCAGCTCTGTGTTTCGCAGCTTTCGATACAGACGGTTTCCACCAGGCGGATATTGCATTCCTTGCACAGAATGCCCGCAGGCACGAGACCGCCGCGCGCCACCGCAACGATGCCCTTGAAAGGGCCCTTGTTCGCTACTTGCGCGGCAAGACTGCGCACATCCAGATGCAGTTGCGCCCAAGTGAGGCTGATCACGCCTTGGCGGCGATCGGCGGTACCCATGTGCGCCCTCCCTTGTGTCCAATGTTGTCGAAGACTATTCCCGGAAGTTCACACGCTTACGTTCAATTCGTGCTTTGGATCCCAGCAAATTCACAAAGTTCTGAAAGCTTTCCTCTTTGCGGGAGTGGTTCAGCGAATCCGTAAAGGCGGCGGCAACGCTTTGCCAACTGTCTTCCTGCGGAGCGACGCGATTGTCCAGGCGCAGGAGCGCGGCGCCCTGTTCCACGGCAAAGACCGTATCCATCCAGACGCCCGTCTGCGCGCTGAAGATAGCTTTTGACGCTTGCGCGTCCGCGCCCAGGTCGCCGACAGGCTCCATGCGCCCCAGCGGAGCGGATTGTTTGACGCGTGCGGCAAGCGCATCGGGCAGCTGCCCGTCGCCCATGTCCCTGCGGGTTTGTGCAGCCGCGGCAAGGGCCATATCGCGCGCTTTTTTCCGGGTCAGGCCGGCGACTATCTCCTCGTTGACTTCAGCCGGATCCCGCATCTTTTCCGGCATGGCGGCGCGGATGTTAGCCACGATGAAGCCCACGCCTTCAGGCGTCTTGGCTTCCAGCGGCGTATCCGGGCTGGAACCGGCGGGAACGGCAAGCAGCGTTGCCGCGCCTTTGGCGTCCACGCCCAGTTTGGCCTGCAATTCAGCAGCGGTGGAAGGGCCTGTGTTGCGCACTTCAAGGCCGTGCGCCTTGGCGGCCTTGTCCAGGGGCGTACCGATGATGTTGGCTTCAATCAGGGCGTCAAGCACATCGCGCAGATGTTCGGCGGATTTCTGCTCCGCCAGGAGTACGCGGATTTCAACGCGCATTTCGTCAAGCAAACGTGTGCGCTGCTCTTCGTATGCTTCCATTTTGATAAGGTGCAGGCCGAATTCCGTGCGCACGGGTTCGGAGATCTGTCCGGGTTTCAGCGCAAGCGCCGCCTTTTCGAAATCGGGAACAAGCTGGCCGCGCTGCACCCAACCGAGGTCTCCCCCCTTGGGGGCGGAACCGGGATCCTGCGATCGCTCCTTGGCAAGCTCGGCAAAGTCCGCGCCTTTCTTCAGCTTGGCGGCGGCAGCTTCCAGTTCCTGCCGGGCTTTTTGCAGCTCGTTTTCCGGCGCGTCTTCCGGCAGGCGCAGCAGAATATGGCGCAGATGCATCCGCTCCTGCTGCAGGGCGGCGGTTTGGTTGCGCTCGTACCATGCGGCGACTTCCTCGTCGCTCACGCTGTCGGGTTTGGCCAGCCCTTTCGCGGTGACAAGCACATAGTCCACATCACTGGCGGCGGGCAGGGTAAAGGCTGCGCGGTTGCTTTCATATTCGGCGCGCACTTCGTCTTCTCCCGGCGCGACCTTGTCGAAATACTCAGCGGACGGGAAAAGCAGATAGGAAACCTGGCGGCGTTCCTGGGAAAAAGAAAAAATCATGCGGGCTTCGGCTTCGGAAACCGCGACCGGCGCGGTAATTGCGGTATACAGCTTTTGGATCAGCAGTTCCTGGCGTATTCGGCCTTCATAGGTGCTGGGGGAGGTGCGTTGCAGGTCCAGCACACGCAGGTAGGCTTGCGGATCGAATTCCCCTTTTTCGTTACGGAAAGCGGGATTCTTTTCAATCACCTTGCGCAGTTCCAACGGAGTGACGCTAAAGCCGGCGCGTTTGGCCTCCTGGCGCAGCAGCGCGCCCGCGATCAACGACTGCTCCGCCTGCTGCTGCAAGTTCAGGGAGCGCAGTTGCTCCGAGGTGACGTTCGGGTAATTGCTGCGGATGCTTTCTTCCAGTCGCTGCATTTCGCGGGCGAGTTCCTGGGCGTGTATCGTTTCGTCGTTGACGATGGCCGCTACTGTGGGATGCGTATCATGCATTCTGCCGATGCCCCAGAAGATGAACACCAGAATGATGATGCCGAATGCGGCCTTTATGCCCCAAGACTGGGCATTGTTGCGTATGTACTCCAGCATGCTTGCTCCCTGAGTTGCCGGGTCTTAGGCCATGGGCGCGGAACCTACTCGGTGAATATGCCCATTTCCTTGTATTCATTCAGCTTATTACGCAGCGTGCGCACAGAGATGCCCAAGAGTTCCGCTGCCTGAGTACGGTTGCCGGACGTGGCTTCCAGGCCCTTCATGATCATGATGCGCTCCATCTCGTGCAGGGGAATCACCGCTCCGGTCGCCATGCCCTGCGAAGCGGCCGTTTGATCTGCCTGGGCCGGGTTGGGGAGCGTTGCGTCCTCATACTCTTCAAAGAGGGGCCAGTCGCCGGCATCCATCAGAAAATGCCGGGGGGTGATAGCGCGCCCGTTTGCCAGCAACACGGCGCGCTCCATAAGGTTCTGCAATTCGCGCACATTGCCCGGCCAGTCGTGCCCGCGTATCCAGGCTACGGCTTCCTCGGAGAGGACGGTGGGCGCGAGTTTGTATTCTTTGATATACAGATCGACGAAAAAACGGGTCAATTCCAGCACGTCCTCGCCGCGTTCGCGCAGGGCGGGCAGGCGCAGGGGAATGACATTGAGACGGAAAAAGAGATCCTGGCGGAATTTGCCTTCTTTGACCCATTCTTCCAGGTCGCGGTTGGTGGTGGCCAGGATGCGCACATCCACGCGAAGAGTTTCCGTGCCGCCCACGCGATCAATTTCGCTTTCCTGGAGCACACGGAGGAGTTTGGCCTGCAGGGCCAGGTCCATTTCAGAAATTTCATCCAGCAGGATGGAACCGCCGTTGGCCAACTCGAACTTGCCCATTTTACGGGAGATGGCGCCGGTAAAGGCTCCTTTTTCATGGCCGAAAAGTTCGCTTTCCAGGAGGTGTTCGGGCAGAGCGGCGCAGTTCACGGCCACAAAGGGGCCGCCGGCACGGTCGCTCCAGGCGTGCAGACAGCGGGCGAACAGTTCCTTGCCCGTGCCGGATTCGCCGGCAATAAGCACTGTGGCCTTGGATCTGGCAACTTGCCGGGCTAAGGCCAGCACGCGCTGTATGCTCGGGTGCCGTCCCACAATGTGGGGACCGCCGGCGGGCCATTGGGCCTTGCGTCCGCCCAGGGTGGAATAGGGCGGAGCAGGCATGGAAGCCTGCGGTCCTTTGGCTGCGGCGGCGATTCTCTCAAAGGTCAGCGGTTCGATCCAGTAATCGTGCGCGCCAAGGGTGAGGTAGCGGGAGGCGTCCTCCGCGTTGCCTTTTTCGGTAATGACGATAACCCGGGGAAACTCGGGGTCGTCCGCGCCCACGGCCAAGAGATCCTCAACTCGGTAGCCGGGCAGGCTGGGGCGGGAGAAGACAAGGCCCGGCCCCGATTGGCGGACGAAAGCCGAAGCTCCTTTCAGGGTTTCGGCGATGCCGACCTCATATCCGGCATCCCGCAGTTGAGGATAGATGCCGGTAACGGACTGTGCCGGAGCAAGGAAAAGAATGCGCCGTGTTGCCATGAGCAGAGATCTTATCCGTAAACGGCATACATGGCAAGCTGATGACAATAGCTTCGTTCCGCGTTATGCTCTCGCCATGCATGAAGAAAGCCTCTTCCGGATTCTGCGGGATGTCGCCGAGGGCAGGACGGCGCCTGATGCCGCGCTTGAGCAATGCCGCCTTGCGCCGCTTGAGGATCTCTTGCGTGGGCTCACCCTCGACCCGCATCGCAAGCTGCGCACCGGCCTCGGCGAGGTGGTTTTCGCGCCCGGCAAATCGGACGCCCAACTGTGTTCGGCCATGCAGCATCTGATCCGGGCCGGGCCGGTACTGGCAAGCCGTGTGAGTGACGCCCAGGCCCGATGCCTGCAGGATGCCTTTCCGCAAGGCGCGTATTGGCCGGAGGCCCGTTTATTCGGGCTCGGCGGGGACTTGCCCGTCAGTCCGCCTTGGCCGGTTGAAGGCGAGGCGCTGGTGCTCTCCGCCGGCGCCGCGGATCGGCCTGTAGCCCTGGAGGCTTTCGGCTGCCTGCGTTTTTTTGGCGTGGACGCCGGGTATATCGCCGATGTGGGCGTAGCGGGCCTGCACCGCTTGCAGCCGTATTTGCCCGCTTTGTCCAGGGCACGGCTCATCGTGGCCGTGGCGGGCATGGAAGGGGCGCTGCCCGGCGTGGTGGCGGGTTTTGTGCGCTGTCCGGTCATTGCGGTCCCCACGTCCGTGGGCTACGGCGTGGGCGCCGGAGGGCACGCGGCGCTGAACGCCATGCTGTGCTCCTGCGTGCCGGGGCTGGCGGTGGTGAACATCGACAGCGGCTTCGGCGCGGCGGCCTTCGCGGCGAAAATGCTGCTGCGGGACAGGGAATAACGGGCAAGGGGAGCGCTTCTTGGTGCGGCAAACCCCGCATCCTCAACACGAAAGTTTGCATGGCAACTTTATCCGAAATGCCGTATTGTTTGGTCGATATCATAATTGCCTCATAGATGATTATGCAGGCAGGCTATACCTTTACCGGGGAATTTGCTGTATGAAATGCCTACGTTTCCCCTGGATGCATGCGTGAGGAATGGAGATGAAAAGAGTCCTGTCGATGATGCTGGCCGGCATTTTTCTGTTTTTTACAGGCTGCAATACATGCAATCCAAACGAAAACGGAAACGCGGCGTCGAGGTATGTAGATTATAAAGCAATACCCGGTGTGACCCCGGAAGAAATCGTCGCGATAGAAAACCTCAGGGCAAAAAGGACGAGCTTTGTTTACGGCATGACTGCCTCCACCGAAATGTTTCATGATGTTCAAAAAGGCGAACTCATCGGCTATGCCCCCTTGCTTTGCCGATGGCTGACGGCGTTGTTTGGAATCGAATTCAGACCCGCGCTCTATGAATGGGGAGATTTACTTGCGGGCTTGGAGTCGGGCGCGATCGATTTTATGGGAGAATGGACGGCTGCCGACGAACTCCGTACAGGATATTACGAGACCGACGCGATTGCCAATCGGTCCGTGAAGTTAATACGCATCAAGGGCGCCGCTTCCCTTGCGGCAATAGCGGAGCTGCGTCCGTTGCGGTATGGATTTTCGACGGATTCCTCAATAATAGACAAGGTTGCCGCCGTTTCGAATGCAAAATATGAAGCTTTATTTGTGCAGGATGTTGACGCCGTTTACACAATGCTCAAGGACGGCAGCATCGACGCTTTTGTCACGCAAAATGTCATGGAAGCCGCCTTCGACGCTTATGACGATGTGCATGGCGAAGATTTTCTTCCGCTGATTCAGATTCCGGTCTCCATGGCGACAAAAAAGTCGAGCCTTGAGCCGATTATCTCGGTGGTGACAAAAGCGCTGAAAAGTGGCGCCATCAGCTCTCTGGACGAACAGTACACGCTCGGGGATATGACATACAGAAAAAACAAGTTGTTCATGCAGTTGAACGAGAGCGAAAGGGAATTCCTGCGGAATCCGTCCGTTGTTCCGCTGGCGGCCGAGTACTGGTACTATCCGCTCAGCTTTTACAATCCGTATGAAAAAAGATGGGAAGGCATCGCGTTTGACGTGCTCGACGAAGTGACAAAGCTCACCGGGCTTTCATTTAAAGTCGCAAACGGCCGAAATACAGAGTGGTCCGAAATGCTCGAAATGATTCAGGACGGAAGGGCGCACATCATTTGCGATCTGATTATAACACCGGAACGAAAAGGCAAGTACATATGGCCGAAAAACATATATATGACGGATACATACGCGCTGCTGTCCAAACGGGATTTTCCCAATGTCCGCCTCCACGAGATCCCCCACACGAACATAGGTCTGATGACAGGCACCGGATACACCGAAATGTTCCATTACTGGTTTCCGAACGCTGTCAACACAAAGGAGTCCGATTCCGCGGACGAAATTTTTTCCATGCTGGACAGGGGCGAAGTCGATCTGGTGATGATGACCACGGCCATGCTCGTCATGATGGCTAATTATTATGAAATGTCCGGCTATAAGGCAAATTACCTGTTCAGTGATTATACGTACTCTTTCGGCTTCAACAAGGAGCAGGCCATTCTCTGCTCCATTATAGACAAAGTTCTCCCCCTTATCGACACGGCAAGAATCGCGAAGCAATGGGAAACCAGAACCTATGATTATCATGCGCGGCTGCTGCGGGAGCAGCGTCCATGGCTTCTAGGCGCAGTCTTCATGGCGTTATGCCTGGTTGCGCTTATATACGTTCTGTTCCACAGAAGCCGCAACGAAGGAAAACGGCTTGAACATGTGGTGCAAAAACGCACCTGGGAGTTGAAAAGCACCGTTGAAGCCGCGAACATCGCCAACCGCGCCAAATCAGACTTTCTTGCCCATATGAGCCACGAAATCAGGACGCCGATGAACAGCATTATGGGCTTTTCCGAGTTGGCTCTGGACGATGCGGTTTCTCAAAGAACCAGAGACTATCTGGGCAAAATTCTGGAAAATTCCGCATGGCTGCTGCAAATCATAAACGATATTCTGGATATTTCAAAAATCGAGTCGGGGAGAATGGAGTTGGAAAAGCTCCCCTTTAATCTGCATGCGCTGTTCGAGAACTGCCGGTCAATGATTACGCAAAAAGCCTTTGAAAAGAGTCTTGCGCTGCACTTTTACGCGGAGCCGTCCGTAGGCAAAGTGCCGCTGGGGGATCCCACAAGACTGCGTCAGGTGCTTCTGAACATCCTCTCCAACGCCGTAAAATTCACGAACAGCGGCATGGTCAAAGTCCGGTCAGCCATAAAAAATATGGGAGAGCACACTGTCACCATATATTTTGAAGTCAAGGACAGCGGCATAGGCATGACGCCTGAGCAGACAGAGAAGGCATTTACTCCGTTCATGCAGGCGGAATCCGGCACGACGCGCAAATACGGCGGCACAGGGCTTGGGCTTTCCATAACGAAGAATCTTGTGGAAATGATGGGCGGGAGCATTGCGGTGGAAAGCACGCCCGGAGTCGGCAGCAAGTTCAGCTTCGAGTTGACCTTTGATACGGTGGATGAGGACGAAGCAAACCTGCTTGAAAAGCAAATAACGCTCAATGGCATGGAAAAGCCCGTTTTCGAAGGCGAGGTTCTGCTCTGTGAGGACAATGCCATGAACCAGCAGGTCATTGCCGAGCATCTTGCCAAGGTAGGGCTCAGAGTTGTTGTGGCTGAAAACGGCAAAGTCGGCGTGGATACGGTGCGGGAGCGCATGCAAAAAGGCGGGAAGCAATTTGACCTGATTTTCATGGATATGCACATGCCCGTTATGGACGGTCTGGAAGCGGCCGCGGAAATCCTGAGTTTTCATCTGGACATCCCCATGGTGGCCCTGACAGCGAACGTCATGGTCAATGACAGAGAGCTTTATAAGAAAAGCGGCATGATTGACTATGTGGGCAAGCCGTTCACCTCGCAGGAGCTGTGGCGCTGTTTGATGAAGTTTTTCACGCCCGTCAGTTGGCAGCCGGTAAACGCGAACCAGCACGCCCAAGCCGAAGGCGAGTTGCGGCAAAAACTCATAAGCAATTTCGTAAAACATAACCGAAACCTGTTCCGTGAAATTTCGGACGCCGTCAACGCGGGCGACGTAAAACTGGCTCACAGGCTGGCGCATACCTTAAAGAGCA
>Ga0123357_10001024_pt1 | contig 28633 bp, 22 predicted proteins | sample TergutEmb28metaG_FD_89873 | JGI IMG/M metagenome (GOLD analysis project Ga0123357, IMG submission 89873) | Embiratermes neotenicus P4 segment gut microbial communities from Petit-Saut dam, French Guiana - Emb289 P4 | ecosystem: Host-associated > Arthropoda: Insects > Digestive system > Gut ...
CAAATTTGAAGGTCTCATTCATCACTCTGACAGAGGCGTTCAGTATTGTTCTTATTCTTACGTTAATCAATTGAAAAAGAATAACATAGATATAAGTATGACCCAAAGCGGAGACCCATTAGAAAATGCTACGGCTGAAAGAGTAAACGGTATCGTAAAAGACGAGTATTTGCTTAATTATCAATGCAATAATATTGATGAAGCAAGAGTTCATTTATCTATGGCTGTTTGGCTTTACAACAATGAGCGTCCTCACAGCAGTATTGGCAATCTTAACAAAAAAAGTGTAAACTTTTTTCAGGACGAGACAAAACAGGTATTAAAATAGATGATGATGAATTTGAAAAAATAAATTTAAAACGATATAAATTCCACGGTGAATGGAATTATATTATACGACCAAATTAAGAATTTAATTTATTGACATGCCCTAAGTAAAAACGATTTAATAAAAGTTAACTATATTTTTATATATTTTATATTGTGTGATAGAATATTATTAAAATTATTGTAACTTTGCAGCGTTTAAATTTTTACGAAACTTATAAGATTTTATTTATAATGAAAACAAAGATAATATTATTTTTTAGTTTTTCAGTAGTTTGTAACGGGATTTTGTTTGCTCAAAAAAATGATCCTATATTAATGACAGTAGGTGCGAGCAATGTACCACTTTCGGAATTTGAGTACCTGTATAATAAAAACAATGCAGGGGATGTTGTCGACAAAAAAACTCTTTCCGAATATGTTCAGATGTTTGAGATTTTCAAACTCAAGGTTGAAGATGCTAAGACACAGGGGCTTGATACTACTGCTTCATTTAGAACCGAGTTTGGGCAATATCGTAATCAGTTGGCACAGCAATATCTGACTGACGATGCCTCGCAAAAGGCAGTAGAACTTCAAGCTTACAATAATATGAAAGAGGACTTGGATGTAAGCCATATTTTAATTTCGCTACCGCTGCAGGCAACGCCAGCTGACACTTTGGCGGCATACAAAAAAGCACTTGCCGCTTTATCTGCGTTGAAAAACGAACCTTTCGACTCGGTTGCCAAACGTTTTTCGGACGATAAAATGGTGCAGCAAAATGGAGGACATTTTGGTTGGCTAACGGCTTTTTCTACTATTTATCCTTTTGAGAAAGCGGCTTATGCACTCAAAGCGGGTGAAATTTCGCAACCCGTTCGCTCGCAAGTCGGTTATCATATTATTAAAGTAAATGCACGTCGACCTGATGAAGGAGAGGTTCAAGTTGCGCACATTTTCAAAGCATTTGACAAGAATAATTCTGAGAGAAATTTGGAAAACGAAAAATTGATGGATTCCATTTATAACCGTCTGCTTGCAGGCGACGAGTTTGGAAAATTGGCAAATACATATTCTGACGACAGAAGCACTGCCCAAAAAGGCGGTGAGTTGCAGCCATTCCACACCGGACAAATGATGCCTGAATTTGAGCAACAAGCATTTGCACTAAAAAATATTGGTGATATTTCAAAACATTTTACAACTTCCTATGGTTTTCATATTATCAAACTTGTGGACAAAAAACCGCTTGGAACTTTTGATGAACTTAAACCTCAAATAGAACGCCAACTTCAACGCGACGAGCGTTCGCAGGCTGGAAGAAATGCTTTTATTGCAAATCTTAAAGCAAAATATAAACCTGTTATATTGACTACAAATTTGGCTAATTATTATCCATTTGTAAATACTGATGGTACGAATTATCCGCTTGATACTGTTTTTTTCAAAAAAACGGAAAATTTTGACAAGCCGATTCTAAAACTTAACGGAAAAACATACACACAGGCAGATTTGAACATTTATATGAAAACGTATTATATGACTCAAAAAAGATTACCGCAAGATATTATTGCCGACAAAGTTAATGAATTTCAGGGACGTAAGTTGCTTGATTTGGAAGATGCCCAATTAGAGACAAAATATACTGATTTTCGCAATTTGGTACGCGAATATCATGATGGTATTTTACTTTTTGATGTTTCAAATAGTGAAATTTGGGAGCGTTCCCAGACCGATACAACGGGTTTGGAGCAATATTTTGCACAAAATAAAGATAAATATGTATGGGATACACCTCACTATAAGGGAACGGTAGTTTATTGCCGGGACTTGGACACATACCAAAATGCAATAAATATTTCCCATGAAAATCAACAATGCGAAGCGGAACTACTTGCATTAAATAACGACAGTGTGAGAGCCATTCGACTTCAACAAGGTCTGTTCGCCCCGGGCGATAATAAAGAAGTAGATAAACTGGTCTTTGAAAATATTGATAATTATGAGCCTGATGAACAGTTTCCATATTCATTTCTCATTGGTAAGGAACTTATAGTGCCGGAGGATTATACCGATGTTCGTTGGCAGGTATCTTCTGATTATCAGGAACTTTTGGAAACAAATTGGGTAAATAGATTACGTGCACAATATCCTGTGAAAATTGATGAAAATGTATTGAAATTGGTAAAAGAAAATTAACCGTTTTGGTAAAAATTTATGTATAAAAAATATTTAATTATTTGTGCATCAGTATTTTTGATAATCACAAACAATATCTCTGCGCAGAATAATATTATCGATGAGATAATTTGGACTATCGGCGATGATGTAATTTTGCGTTCCGATGTTGAAGAATATAAAAAAGATGCACAGCGTAGCGGACAAACTATTGAAGGAAATGAAGATTGTATTATTCCCGAACAAATTGCCATTCAAAAACTTTATTTGCATCAAGGAGACTTGGACAGTATTACCGTTGATGAACGCACTGTAACGCAGGAGACAGAATATCGTTTGAATAATATAATTTCACAAATCGGCTCACGCGAGCGAATGGAAGCATATTGGGAGAAACCTTACAACGAAATTCGAGATGAGATGCGCCAATTTGTCCACGACCGCATGATAATTCAGCAAGTACAACGCAAACTCGTAGGCAACATTGCCCCAACACCTGCCGAAGTGCGTAGATATTTTAACGGATTGTCAACAGATAGCCTCCCTACGGTGCCAACACAAGTCGAATTACAGATTGTGAGCATTCAGCCGCCGGTGCCAATCGAAGAAATTAATAGGACCAAAGAACGTTTACGCGAATTTGCCGACCGTGTCAATAATGGTGAAGCGGATTTTTCGATGCTTGCCCGACTCTATTCCGAAGATGCGGAGACAGCAAAGCGTGGGGGAGAAACAGATTTTTTCGGAAGGGGAATGATGACTCCGGAATTTGCAAATGTAGCTTTCAACTTAACGGATCCTACCAAAGTTTCACGAATTGTTGAAACAGAATACGGTTTTCATATCCTGCAATTAATAGAACGACGTGGTGACCGTGTAAATGTACGTCATATCCTTCTCAAACCTCATGTAACAACAGAAGATCGCCAAGAAGCGATTCATTTGCTTGACTCGGTTGCCAATCAAATTCGTGAAGGGAAAATTACTTTCGAACAGGCTGTAGTACGTTTTTCAACTGATAAAAATACAGCGCTTAATGCAGGATTGATGATGAACAATAAAACAGGCTCCTCAAAATTTGAATATCAGCAGTTGCCTTCGGAAGTGGCAAAAGCGGTATATAGTATGAAAACTAATGAAATTTCCGATCCATTCACAATGATTGATGCAAATATCAACAAGGAAGTGGTAACAGTGGTAAAACTCAAAGCGCGCACTGAAACGCACAAAGCAAACCTGATTGACGATTATCAATTATTAAAAAATATTTTTGAAAGCAAAATGCAAGACGATTTTCTCAAAAATTGGATTGCTAAAAAGCAAAAAGAAACTTACATAAGTATTGATCCCGAATGGGCAAATTGCGAATTTCAATATCCTGGATGGATTAAGAAATAAAAAAAAGGCAGGTTTTTACCCGCCCTTTTTTTATTGCGTTTGCAATTTGAAGTTAATCGGAATAGAGTAATAAACTCTAACAGCGCGCCCATTCTGACGCCCCGGCTGGAACTTCGGCAGCGACTGCACTACTCGTACCGCTTCGTTTTTCAAACTTTCATCAACACCACGAAGTGCCTGCACGTCTGACACTGAACCATCTTTTTCAACAACAAAACGAACAGAAATTTTTTCCTGTACCCCATTTTCTTGAGCAATAGTTGGATAACGAATATGATCATTAACCCATTTGTACAATTCACTGATTCCTCCTGGAAATTCAGGCATTTGTTCTACCGCATAGAAAACTTCTTCTTTTTTCGGCGGCTCTACAATAACTTGTTGTGCATCAAGTTCTTCTTTGGTAATAGCGTTTAAGTCGTCTGTTCCCTTCACATCGAATGCACCAACTTGTACATCAGCCTTTTCTACCTCTTCTGTAGTTTTCTGTAAATTTTCGTCTGTTATTTCGCTTGCATCAACCATTTTTGGCGGAACAAACTGAATCGTTGTTTTTAGAGGTGGTGGTGGCGGCGCCTCCGGCTTTATAAATTCATCATCCGGCTTTGTGTCATCCTTGTCCTGCAAATTGGCAAGTGCAAGGGTGTCACTAAGACCATCCCGCTCAATAAAAGCTTTGCGCACCGTACTGTATATCATTGGCACAACTGCAATTAGTGCCGCTGCTATCAATACAAGTATTATAGCCCAGACATGGCGTTTTGAAGAATCAAGACGCATTTGATATGCACCATACGCTTTATTCCTTTTTTCAAAAACCATATCCGACCATTCCTGAGAATTCATTTGAATGTCTTTTGCCATAATTATTTTTATTTTAAAAATTAAACATTATTATTTGGGTTTCGGAACTCGCCCAGCCTGCTGACTCAATGCACCCTTTTGCTCATAATTATTTACAAGAAAATTATCACCCTCGGACATCGGAATAATTGAATACCTGCCGATTGCGCAAATCTGCATTTCATCAAGTACAGACACAAGATTGTCGAATGTTGAACTTTCCGTTGGCTTTATCATTACATTCCACGCATCTTTGGCTGCCTTAACCTCTGTAGATAATCGCTGATATACCGAATCGGCAATCTGCTTGCGCGAAAGTTGGTCGCGCAAATTAGCTACTTTTATGGCTGCCTTTTTGTTGTTATCAACCAATAATTTTCTTAGACCGGTAGGAGAATAATCCGTTTCTTTTAAAAATTGATAATTGGAATAAGAATCATCTGTGAGTTTTCCAATATAATAATAACATTTATTATCAGCCCCAAGAATTAACGTAACAGTTTTCGATTCGTCAATAACAGGTCGGTCTATATCCTCTATTTTGTCCGGTTCCTTAGCAGGCACAACCAAACTCATCATCTGTGGCTTACTCAATGTTGTACAAAACATAAAGAATGTAATCAACAACATATTCATATCCACCATCGGTGTAAAATCTACTCGCAGCGTTCTTTTCTGCGGTTTACCTTTTTTATGTTCATCACTGCCGGTATTTATTTCTGCCATTTTCTTTTTCCTTTCTTTTTTAAAGTTAAACCAAATTAATTGTCAGCCAAAATATTCGGCATTGTTTTCAATGTTGTCAGCAAATTGAAACGGTTAAGATGAAGTTCCTGCAAAATTGATATAACAGGCTCAACGTAAATATAAGGCGTACCTTTATCTGCTTTTACCGCAATGTTATATGTCTTTGCATAGTCTTTTCCCTCGTTTGCTGCAACGCTTATCGCATACTGAAGCCACTGTTTGAGTTCATTACGCGCACTGTCGGTCGAAAGAGCGTGCGTCTTCAAATATTCATCCTGCTGCATCATCGGCGAACTCAAATATTGAGTCATAATCTCTTTATTAATTGGAATGCCGATAGGCGTAGGATTCTTAAAAGAATTCATCTGCTCTTTGGTGAAAGTGATGTTATAATCCTGTGCAATTTTATTCAAAATGGCTTCACGGTCATTCGGACGGTCAAAATTCACATACGTTTTCCCATCAGGGCGTATGAGAATAGTAGTAATGTACGCATCCGGAATTTTGATTTCCATTACCGAACCGGGCGATTGAACCATAATCGGCTCTTTGGGTAAAAAAGTCGCCGTACTCATAAAGAACGTAAGCAGAAGGACAGTAACGTCACTCATTGCCGTCATGTCAATAAACGTACTGTGTTTTTTCTGTTTTACTTTTGACATTTTCTTTCCTTTTTAATATTACTAATTTTGGAAATTCAAATAATTTATACCTGTCATCGTTTCCCCTTTTTCTCAAAATATTTCATTTTTTTAATTTTTTAATAAAATATATTTAAAAAACCGGTTCTAAACAATAAAATAGTATTAATTATTTTTTCAATGAACGTTTTGTAAATGTTTGACCGATAGTGAAACCGATTTCATCCACAGCGTTAGTAATATCCTGAATTTTGCCGGAGAAATAGCCATAAGATATGATAGCCGCAGCGCCTGTTCCGATACCTGTTGCAGTATTGTAAAGTGCCTCCGAAATACCAACAGCCAACTGCGTTGAATCCGGTGCGCCTTCTTGACCCATAGCGCCGAAAGAGCGAATCATTCCGAGTACCGTTCCGAACAGTCCCATCAAAGTACCGAGTGTAGAAATCGTGGCGATAATACTCATATTTTGCTCCAAAGTTGGCATTTCGAGTGTTGTTGCGTCTTCAATTTCTTTACGTACCATTGCCTCTTTTTCATCATTGGTAATTTCTTTACGGTCAATGTCTTCGTAGCGCAAAAGAGCGGAAGTCAAAATATTAGCAACGCTACCACCCTGTTCGTCACACAATTTGCGCGCACCTGACAGGTCTTCATTATTCAATTTTCCGTTCACGGCTTCTACAAAACCCAGAAGTTTTTTCTTGCCTTTTGCCTTACTCAAAGCAATTGCACGCTCAACAGAAAGCACGATAACCGTCAGAAGCAAAGTGATGATAATAGGCACCACAAAACCGCCCTGATAATACGTTCCAAAGAAATCTATCGGGTGATGCGATGCTGTTGTATCAAAATGAGACGAATGCCCGCAATATCCGAAGAAAAAAACAAATGCCACTACAGCACAAGCAAGAACTACCCATACGGCTGATACGCCGTTCGACTTTTTAACCTTTTGTTTTTTGGTTTCCATAAGAAATTTTTTACTTTTTTTAATTTAAAATTATTTTTATTTTTATTTTTATTTTTTTTATTATTTAATTCAAATTCAATTATTACAATTATTAATATAACTACAAAATGCTGTTTTTATTGTATAAATTATTTCTTAAAAATAAGCGGCTGCAAATATATAAAAAATTTTTAATATTGGGAACTTCCAAAAACTAAATATTTGTCTTTCATTAATTTTTTTAGTTTGATTTTTTCAGTATCACAGTATCAATATTTACTCCTTCCTTACCCCACGTTATTCATGTGATGTACCGCTTTCCATTATTTACTTTGCCTATTCTGTCCGTTTGAACATTTATGAGGAATTCATTACCATTCAGTTGCAAAGATCGGTCGTTTATTTCTAAAACATTCGATTTTATATAATTTACAAAAAGTATTTGCACAAATAAATATCATAAAGTATTAATATTAAATAAAATACAAATACACTATGGCTATAGTTTATTATACTGTTGCTAAAAGCATATTTGTAAGCAAAATTATTATATCTGTACTGTTTCAGTGCGTGCAGATTTACCAAAAATTGATATAGAAAAAAATTAAACTAAAAAAATTAATGAAAGACAAATATTGAGTTTTTGGAAGTTCCCAAATATGAATTTGATTTCGAAAATATTCATAGGACAAATTGGCAAAACCGCCGTACTTTTTGTCAAAACATTTTTTTTGACTACATTTGTCGCGTTTTTAGTATAATCGAAATAATTAATAAACGTAATAAATATGAACAATGTATTTGTTTATCTCGAAATTGAAGATTCTGTTGTGAGCGATGTTTCACTTGAACTTTTGACAAAGGGTCGCAGTTTGGCTGACCGCCTTGGGGTGAAATTGGAAGCCATTGCTGCCGGTTATAAACTTGATAACACGGGTATGCAGATATTCCCTTATGGCGTTGATATTCTGTATATTGCAGATGATAAACGCCTTTATCCCTACACTTCGTTGCCACACACTTCGTTGCTTGTAAATCTTTTCAAACAGCAACAGCCGCAAATAGCATTGATGGGCGCAACATCGGTTGGACGTGATTTGGGACCGCGTGTTTCTTCTGCTTTGTACAGCGGTTTAACTGCTGACTGTACTTCACTCGAAATCGGCGATTATGAAGATAAAAAAAACAATAAAACATATCATAATTTGCTGTATCAAATCAGACCGGCTTTTGGAGGAAATATTGTTGCAACGATTGTCAACCCCGATTGTCGTCCGCAAATGGCTACCGTGCGTCAAGGCGTGATGAAAAAAGAAATACGTGATGTGAATTATAAAGGTGAAACACAATATTTAGATGTTTCAAAATATGTAGAAGACACCGACTTTGTGATAGAAATTATTGAGCGGCATATCGAAAAATCGAAAGTTAATCTTGGCGGCGCTTCAATTATTGTATCGGGTGGTTATGGCGTTGGTTCGGCAGAAAATTTCAAACTTTTGTACGAACTGGCAGAAGTACTTGGGGCAGAAGTAGGCGCCAGCCGCGCATCTGTTGATGCAGGTTTTGCAGAACACGAGCGGCAAATAGGACAGACGGGTGTTACAGTGCGCCCGAAACTTTATATTGCATGTGGAATTTCGGGACAAATACAGCATATTGCCGGAATGCAGGAGTCATCACTGATTATTTCAATCAACAGCGACCCCGCCGCTCCAATAAACAACATTGCCGACTATGTTATCACCGGAACCATTGAGGATGTTCTACCAAAAATGATAAAATATTACAAGCAAAATTCAAAATAATTGAATTTTATTATGGCAAACGAAAGAAAAACCGAAAAAATAGTGAGAAATCACTTTAAAAAAAAGACTAAATAAAAGTTTTATCGCAATATGATGAATGATTATTTTGGGTAGGAAAATAAGAAATTTTTGCAAGAATAACCTGATTTTTACCTGATTTGCAAACAAAACAACCTAAATAACAAAGAAATAAACACATAATAAACCTGATTACCTGATTTAGAAAATGAAAATAGAATCACACAAACGAAAGTTATGAAGAGGAACATAAAAAGTTATTGAATATTTATCAGAAAAAATCAGGTAATCAGGTTAAGTGAAAAGATATTTCACTGTTACTCAGGTTGTTTTGTTTTCAAATCAGGTAAAAAACAGGTTTTAATAGATTCTGAACATAAATATTCTATAAAAATAACAAATATAACAAAGTAAAAAACTCAATAGAATAAACATTTATGAAAGTTTAATTAATTATTTAAAAATATTGTTGTCCAATAGAAAATAAATGAACATTTTTATATTGAAGCCCCAAATAATGCTGATGTGCGTTATATTTTGACAGAAATAAAAGGAAGTATTATATAAAAGAAAAGGACAAATTATTTGTGTAATGTACATTAGACAAAAATATGGTGTAGATTATAATATTGTGTAATGTACATTTCAGATTATTATAATGTACATTACAATAACAAAAGATACGGACATTTTGAATAAAATATCTTGTAGAATAAACTAATATACAGTATTACAATTATTAAAACTTACCGATATGAGTATTTATTACAGATTAGATGAAAAAAACGACAACCTGAACCCCGAAGGCAACAAAAAACAGGGTTTGTATCCGCGCATAATTAGCAGAGAGACGGTAGGTCTTGCCAAATTGTGCAAAAATGCCGCAGAAGGTACAACGTTCACGCATACGAGTTGGAAGCAGCCGCCAAAGTGCTTGTAGATACGATTTTAAGCGAATTGGGCGAAGGTAATAACGTATGTATTGAGAATTTTGGTACTTTTTCGGTAAGTGCCCGTGCAATACGTCCGGCACACGAGCAGCACGACATTCGCTCAGAGTCGGTTAAGTTTAAAAAGATAGTTTTCAAAACGTCAATGGCGCTGTCAAAACATCATACCTTTACCTTTGAACGTCTGCCAAAATAATTTATTATAAAGAAGAAAATTAAAAAAGATGGCAAAAAAAACAGAAAACAACCTGCCGCAAACCATAGACAATCAACTTGTTGAATGGCGAAAAAAGTTTGCAAAGGAAATTCCGGAACGCGTCGGTTTGGCTTTTTATACTAACGAAAAAGGCGAAACTGAAGTAGAAGTTTATTTTGCCGATGATAATATGTGGTTAAGTCAGGCAACAATGTCAGAATTGTTTGACGTTGAAGAACATACTATAACCTATCACATTAAAGAGATTTATAAAAGCGGTGAATTGGAAGAATTTCCAACTACTCGAAAAATTCGAGCAGTTCGCACCGAAGGCAATAGACAAGTAAATCGTGAAATTCAGTTTTACAATCTCGACCTTGTCATTTCTGTCGGTTATCGCGTAAACTCCTATAAAGCAACACAATTTCGCAAATTTGCAACGCGAATTTTACACGAATACATTCAAAAGGGCTTTGTAATTAACGACAATAGATTTAAAAACGGCAATAAATTTGACGAATCCTATTTCCGCGAAATGCTTGAGCGTATCCGCGAAATTCGCCTTTCGGAACGCCGTATCTATTTGAAGATTACTGATATATTTGCTCTTTCGTCCGATTATGATAAGAACAGCGAAATTGCACGACACTTTTTTGCCTTTATTCAAAATCAATTGCATTTTGCCATTGCCGGCGGCACAGCGGCTGAAATCATTTTTGACCGTGCCGACAAAACCAAAGAAAATATGGGTTTGACTACTTGGAAATATGCCCCTGACGGAAAAATATTAAGAACAGATGTTACGGTTGCAAAAAATTATTTGGCGGAAAACGAACTCAAACGGCTTGCGTTGGTTGTTTCTGCGTTTTTGGATATGGCAGAACTTCGTGCAGAACAGCATTTGCCAACCACTATGCAGCAGTGGATTGAATTTATGAATGGTTATTTAAAATTGAATAATTTACCTGTTCTCAAAGGTTCGGGAGCAAAAAGCAAAGAGCAGGCAGACGAAAAGGCATTAGCAGAATATACGGAATTTCGCGTTATTCAAGATAAAGATTATATTGGCGATTTTGAAAAAATGATGCAACAGATTGCAAAGACAAAGGAATAAAATTAATCAAACAAAGCAAATTATAAATGAAAAACAAAACTTACATTATTTTTATTTTCCTGTTTTGTCCGTTGTTTGCTTTCGGGCAAAAAGATAATGCTCTTGAGAAACAAATTGCTGACTCTTTGACCGTTATTGCAAATTATTATAGCAATATCGGCAAAGTTACCGGCATTACAATAAAGGAAGACAGCAAAAATAAACGCTTAACTATTGCTGCACCCGTCAAATTGAGTTATATTCCTTTTAGAGAAGAAAATGTAAATCGTATAAATCATGCAATACGAAAAATAACCTCATCTAAATATAAAAATTACAATATTCAATGTACGACCGACGGGCTGCCGATAGAAGATTTGATTCCAAATTATTTTCGCACAGGCAATCAGCCGCAGGACAAAAGCCGTAAGTTTAAAGTTTCAAATAATAATTTTTTTCCTTTAATAAAAAATATATCAAAGCCCTGTGAAGTAACAAATGGTTTGCAAGGCAAATATTTAGCAATTTGGCATAGTCATGGGCTGTATTACAATCAACAATCTGCTCGTTGGGAGTGGCAACGGGCGCGGCTTAATCAAACGGTAGAGGATATTTATACACTTTCATACACTTTGCCTTTCCTTGTGCCAATGCTCGAAAATGCGGGTGCAACGGTATTCCTTCCGCGTGAGCGCGATTTCCAATCCGATGAAATTATTGTTGATAACGATGATAAACATTCCACTTCAAAATATAAAGACCGCCGTCATTGGCAGCAGTCGGCGCAAGGCGAGGGATTTGCACACTTGAAAAATGAATATCTTTTTGGTGAAAATCCTTTTTCGGCAGGTACTTATATGTATGCTCAAACCATTGAAAACAATGATGATGCCGCCACTGCCGAATGGCTGCCACATTTTGAAAAAGCAGGGCGATATGCTGTTTATATTGCTTATAAAACATTAAAAAACAGTGCAGCAGATGTACATTATACGGTATTTCACGCAGGCGGGCGAACAGAATTTGTTATTAATCAAACTATGGGTGGCGGAACGTGGATTTATCTTGGAACATTTGATTTTGAATTATCAAAAAATAATGATAATCAAAGGGTTGTTCTTTCTTCTTTTAGTACTCAAAAAGGGAAAACCGTTACTGCCGATGCCGTGCGTTTCGGCGGCGGGCTGGGAAATATTGCCCGAAAACCAACCGCAGATACTCTTAATGTTTTTTATCCGATAATTAGTGAAAAGCCGCGCTGGACAGAAGGTGCGCGTTATTATCTGCAATGGGCAGGAGTACCTGATTCGGTGTATAGCCGAACACATAATGAAAATGATTACACTGATGATTTTACCTCGCGCGGCGCTTGGGTAAATTACCTTGCAGGCGGCTCGCAGGTTTTACCTCAAAAAGAGGGTTTAAATATTCCCATTGATATTGCCCTTGCACTGCATTCAGACGCAGGAACAACTATAAACGATTCAATTATTGGTACTTTGGGAATTTTTTCTATTCCAAATACACAAAAAGTAAATTATTATGATAATGGTATTTCACGATGGGCAGCACGCGATTTGGCGGATATTATTCAGAATCAAATTGTAAAAGATGTCCGACAGCAAATTGCACCCGAATGGACTTGCCGTAATCTTTGGGACAAATCATACAGCGAAAGCCGTGAGCCGCAAGCGCCGTCCTTGTTGTTGGAATTGCTTTCTCATCAAAACTTTGCAGATATGCGATATGGACTTGACCCAAGATTTCAATTTGTTGCCTCACGCGCTATTTATAAAGGTATTTTACGCTATTTGTCAAATATTTATGGCGAAAAATACGTCGTGCAGCCATTGCCGGTTACATCTGTCAGTTGCGAATTTATTAGTGATAACGCATTAAAACTTCGCTGGCAGCCCACCCTCGACAGCATTGAGCCGACAGCCACGCCCGAAAAATTTATTGTTTATCAAAAAATAGATAGCGGCGGTTTTGATAACGGAATTTTGGTTGATACTAATTTTTTTGTAATAAATAATTTGGCAAAAGATAAGATTTACAGTTTCAAAATTACCGCTGTCAATAGTGGAGGTGAAAGTTTCCCCGGCGAAATTGTTTCTGCTTGCCGCATTACCCAAAGCAAAGGTACTGTGATGATTGTCAATGCTTTTGATAGAATATGTGCCCCTGCAAGTTTTGACCTCAACAGCAATTATGCGGGCTTCCTGTCCGAACAGGATGCCGGCGTGCCTTATTTATATTCGCTAAATTATACAGGACAGCAGTTTGATTTCGACCGCCGCTCCGAATATATTGATAACGACTCGCCCGGATTTGGAGCGAGTTTTGCCAACTGCGAGGGGCTAATTATTGCAGGCAATACTTTTGATTATCCTTTCATTCACGGAAAAGCCATTGCAAAAGCAGGTTTTTCATTTGTTTCCTGTTCCAAAAACGCCGTTTTGAATGGCGATGTTTCACTTTCTGATTATAAAATTGTCGATATTATTTTAGGCAAACAAAAGAAAACTTTAATTGGGAATGGGCGCAGCAATATGATGTTTGAAACTTTTTCGTCCGATTTTCAGAATATTATCAAAAATTATTTACAAAACGAAGGCAATCTGTTAGTGAGCGGTGCATATATCGGCGCTGATTTGGCAAAAAACGGTTCGCCTGCCGATAAGAATTTCCTTGAAAATGTTTTAAAATGTAAATTTATAAGGTCGCAGGCATCTGTTTCGGGGAAAGCAAATGTTGTTCAGTCGCCTGTAAAACAATTTGTTACTAATACGATGGAATTTTACAACGCACCGAACGCCGAATGTTACTTTGTTGAAAGTCCTGATGCGCTTGCGCCCGCAAACTCGCAAGGATACACAATTGCCCGTTATGCAGACGGAAATATGTCGGCAGCGGTTGCTAACCAACAAACGAACAGTAAAATTTGTGTGTTTGCTTTTCCTTTGGAAACAATTAAAAGCGAAACCTCACGCAACACCATTTTTGAACAGATATTAGATTTTTTTGAATAAATTCAGGAGCATATTTACTGCGCAGATAGAGAGACATCATTTTTCTTCCTGTTTTGATAAACCTTGCTTGAACACGTCATTGATTTTATAATTTTCAAAATTATTTATTCTTTATTAAAATACTCAAAATATCGTCTGTCGCCGCTTTTTTCTTTGTCGGATTTGATTTTTTCAATAATTTTTTCTTTGGAAAGTTCCGTAAGCGGAATATCATAGTAACCTTCTTTATCGCCTGATATCACAGCGCGGCGTTTCAATTCCTCGACAAATTTAGCGGTAAAAAGTTCTGTCAATTCATATTCGTACGGCTCTTCTTTTACAGGACAAAGAAAAATGTAACCATCATAATAATCCTCATAATTTCCACAATTGGGAGAGAACCTGATTACCTGTTCTGCATCAAAAGGCTCCTTGCCGAAAGGGCTGTTTTTCAAATCAAAAGCGACAGGTTTATTCCCCTGATTCTCAAAAATATAATCAAAAAAACCATATCTGTATTGCCCTAACCAACCAATGTTGTCACTTATCATCCCATGTGGCATTATTGAAAACAAAGTATTTTTTGGCAAATTTTCGTTTAAAATTGTACCGGCAGAAATACCCCACCGGTTTGGCGTTGATTTTTTTGCATGCATCATACCGACAACAAACAAACAATGCCTCGTATCATTAAAGTCAATATTTTTTAAGATAATTCTTGCCATTGTGCTGTCTCGGTCTTTTCTGGTTGCCAAATAATTTTTCCAATCGTCCGATGTTTTTATATTATCCCAATTTGCCTGATAATCAACAGGAATAATGCGTAATTTGTTTTTAGAATTATTGTTGATTTTCCAAATTTCCTTAATAAATTCATATTCGCCCTTATCCTGCCAACCATATTGCTGCTCCGTTTCTAAAACGCTAAATATCAAGGTTGTATCCAATGTATTATTATTCAAAAACTTATCAAATAACGGTTGATTGTAATATGGCAATTCCATAAAAACAGTACTGCAAATTTCGGTAAATTTTGGGTCGTTTGCAACAGATTTCAAAAAATTCCACGAAAGTTGTCGGCGATGAAGTTCTCCGTAAATTACTAACGGATAATCAGTTAATTTCTCCAATAAATATTGTTTGGGGTCTTTTCCGCTTTCTTTCAAATAATTTACAAAAGCAAGCGTATCGGTTGAAACTATTTGTTGTCTGTAATATTCCCGTAAACCTCTTAAGTGTCCAACTGAGTTTTCTTCAATATATTGCGTCGCATCATTCATATTGTCTGTAAAACAAATTCCATCACCTCTGCCCAACCACTTGCCGTTTTCGTACTGCGAAATTCCAACCAAATAATCATCAGCGTCAGGATTTTCTTTGAGAAAAACCAAACCTACGCTGTCTTTGTAAATTACAACCTCTTCAATCTCTGATTTTAAATAGTGGTCTGATACTGCTTTATCATAAGGTTCTCTTTGCTTCGATACACCATAGTCAATTATCTCCGAATAAATTGGTGCATATTCTCCGTTAATCCACAAATGTATTCGCGCAATATAATTTTCAAGTGGCGAATTGTAGGGTTGATTATATTCAATTTCAGCAACTTTTTTATTGACCGAAATGATTTTGTAATCATCACTCAGATTTTGAGCGCAAACAGAAACTGCCGCAAACAGCAGACAAATAATTACTAACATTTTGATTTTCATATTATTAAAAGTTAAATTATTTGTATTATTCAGGATTTAAATTATAGATAAAAGGCGGCGCAAATTTACATCGCAGGTCAGGGAAATCCCAATTTTCGTCCCCATAGCCCTTTATTACATCTACATAACATTTATTGTGATATTGATAACATTCGGCAAAGATACTGCATTTTTTGCAAAAACTCGCATCTCTGAAATTTTCTTTTTTAGGAAAAGCAAGATTATTTAAAGATTAAATACAATTTTTTTTTCTTTTTTTTTTATTACCTTTGCAAAAAAAAGATAATGAACTTATTATAAAACATTGACAAAATTGTAACAAATTATGGAAACGCAAACATTAAATAAGGAAATGAGCAATAAGGTGAGTTTTATCACATTTATTGTTCCTGAATTTGCGGCTGCATATAAGATGAATGTCCAAAAAGCATTTTTTTATTTAAAGAAACACGGCGGTTGGGATTATCTGAATAAATGTTGGTGGGCATTGCATACCGACAGTACAAGTTATGCGGTGCGGGATATTTATGAGGTTTGTCTTGCAAATGGAGGAAAGAGATGAAAGTTTTTCACGGAAGTTATACTTTGATTACTGAAATTGACTTGTCAAAATGCGAACCACAAAGGGATTTCGGCAAGGGTTTTTATGTTACGAAATATCGCCCACAAGCAGAGTTTTGGGCTTTTCGCAAGGGATTAAAAGAACATACGGAAGGTGTTATTACTGAATTTGAATTTGACGAAAACATTTATGATGATAATAAATTCAAAGTTCTAAAATTTGAAACATATTGTAATGAATGGTTTGATTTTGTAATTGATAACAGAAAATCACGCAAATTGATACATACTTACGATATTGTGGAAGGTCCTGTTGCCGATGATAAAATACAGAGATATTTGCAAAGATTTTTAGATGGCTATATAACAAGAGAACAATTCTTTGCAGATTTGAAACATCCCGAGCCGTCGCATCAAATTTGCTTTTGTACGGTAAGTTCGCTGCAAATGCTAAAAATGTTGGATTATAAAGTGATTATAAATATTGAAGATGTTGGCGAAAAAATTGTAGAGATGATTATTTCCGACTTTAAAAAATCGGAAAAAGATGCTGCGGACATTTTTTATTCTTCTAACATATTTGCAAAACTTTCAGATTACAATACCCGATTTTTTGCAAAACCTTGGCAAGAGATTTACGAATTATTGAAAATAGAGTTAAAATAACCTTATTTTTTACCTCATTCAAACAACAAAACAACCTCAGTAGCAATGTATTAGTACGTATTCCGACCTCATTACCTCATTAAAAATTGGATTTTTTACCACAAGGGACACAAAGATTTTTCCTTCATCATTGCGAGCCGCTGCAAGCGGCGAAGCAATCCAGAAAATAAGGTATAGATTGCTTCGGCTACGCCTCGCAATGACGGACTGATGTTGGAATTTACGTCATTACGAGGTACGATAGAGAAGAACAACCTTAAACGTCATTGCGAGGCACGAAGTGCCAAAGCAATCCAGAAAAAAAGAAATATGGAAATAGGCGACGTAATTTACATCGCGGGTCCGGGAAGTCCCAATTTTCGTCTCCATAGCCCTTTATTAGATCTACATAACATTTGTTGTGATATTGATAACATTCGGCAAAGATACTGCATTTTTTACAAAAACTAAAAAAATTAAAGAATTTATAAACTATTGTTAATTATTTAATATTCTCATTATCAATACGCTGTAGTTGAATTGACTTTGAAAGTTTTAAATCAATTTTTGTGAAAATGCCATGCAGCAAAGGTAAAGAGAATATAAATAAACGATAATTAGAAAACAAATTTTTTTGTTACCGTAAAAACAATTGGCAGATAATTTGGGAAAATAATCGAAAAGTTGAAATATGTTTGAAAAAATGTTGATAACTTTCAAAATAAAGCGGATTGTATGTGGATAATAAAATGTAATTTTGCATTGATGACCGGTTTATATCAACATATTGAAAATCTTTTAATTAAAAACGATTATGTAATTGTGCCTAATTTCGGAGGATTCGTTGTTCAGCAGCAAAGTTCTAAAATTGAAGGAAATACAATTATTCCTCCACTTGCGGTAATTAGTTTTAATCCACTTTTACAACATTCCGATGGATTGCTCGAAATGGAAATTGCTCGTGCAGAACAAATTTCTTATAGGCAGGCAGTTGAAATTATCAGTGATAACGTTTTTAGAATCAAAAATTTACTTAACTTTGGAGAAAAGGTAAATTTTGGACAAATTGGAGAAATTGTTCAAAACGAAGAAATACTTAGTTTTATTCCTTCAAATGATTCTCGATTTTTACCTTCAAATTTTGGATTACAAAAAGTTGATTTCCATTCTATTAACAACATTAACAGAAAAGGAGAAAGACCTGTAATACTAACTTTATATCCTAAAACGATATTGCGTTATGCTGCATCAATTGCGCTGATTTTCATAATGTTAAGTGTTCAACCTTTTCTGGATGGAAAACCGCAACAGGCAAGTTTGAGTAATATTTTTAATATTGAAAAAACAAATCAAGAATTTAATGTGGAAAAATGTGTTGTTCAAAATCAAAATATTATTCCCGAACAGTCGCAACCTATCGTTGAAAAAACAGATAATATTGTAAAAAATTACCATCTTATTGCAGGTTGTTTCCAGGGGCAGCACGCTGCTGAAAAGTATGCTAATTTATTGAAAAATAAAAATTTAGAAACAGAAATAGAAATTTTCAATTCAACCAACTTACAACGTGTATCTATAGGCAGTTTTGCAACTTTTGAGGATGCAAAATTTGCATTAAAAAATCTTAAAAATTTGGACAAATATTTTGAAAATGTTTGGATTATGTATAAAAAAATGTAAAAGTTTTTGTGAAAGATTTGTTTGTTTCAAATTATCTTTTTATTTTTGTACTTCCCTTTCAAAAATTCAGGTCGTGAAAAAGATTATTTTTCTGTTTATTATATTATTGTACAGCGTATTAATTGTCGGTCAAGTTATAACAACAAATCCTTCTTTTATAACATCCGAATACATGACCAATCCTAATGGGGCAGTTGAAATAATTTTTGATGTTTCGCAATGCTCCGGTGGCTTATTTAATTACACAGGAGACGATGTTTATGCACTTACCGGAGTACTGACAACAGCAAGTGTCGATGTTCACGATTGGAAACATACACCGACTTTGGATGATAACTTACAAAAATACAAACTTACAAAAATCGCTGGCGAAACATATAAATACAGTTTACTTATAACTCCCAATATTTCAAAATATTACAGAATAACAACGAATGAAGTTGTTACGCATCTTGCTTTTGAGTTTCGTAATTCGGACAATTCAAGAAAGGGTAAAGGACCTGGCTCAAATGAGATTTTAGTGGAAATTGTGAAGAAAGGATTGAATATTAAGTTTAATACCCCCGTTGGCAATCAACTTACTAATTTGAATTCTACTGTAAATTTTGTTGTGTCTTCTTCAATTTTGGCTGATTTAACATTAAAAATTAATAATAATATTAGCCAAACGGCTACAAATGCACAGACATTAATATATTCAGAACCCTTTGAATCAACAGGTGATTATCAATGTATTGCTCAGGCAACAGCAGAAGGAGTAACAGTTTATGATACTCTAAATATTTATGTTGCAGATAATCCAGTAAATGCATCAATACCTGCGGAAGTCAATCTCGGAATTAATTACAACGATAATGACCCAACAGAGGCAACGCTTATGCTTTATGCAAAAGATAATAATAATAATTTACCTGATAATATTTTTGTCATTGGCGATTTCAACAACTGGAGTTATTCCAATGATTATCAGATGAAAAAAGACGGCACAACTGGGAATTGGTGGCTTACGCTTACTAATCTTGTTCCGCAGAAAGAATACGCCTTTCAATATGTGGTTAAAACAGGTAATGATGTTGTAAAAATAACTGATGCATATTGTCAAAAAGTACTTGATCCTTGGAATGACCTTTATATTTCGGCAAGTATTTATCCTGATTTAAAACAATATCCTGCAGGAAAGACGGATGGCTTGGTATCGGTTTTACAAACGCAACAATCTGCTTTCCGATGGTCGCAGGAAACGATGAATTTCAAAAAACCTGACAAAAATAATTTGGTAATTTACGAACTTTGGGTTCACGATTATTCTACTTATCGCTCTATAAATGAAGTAATTAATCGGTTGGATTATTTACAAGCGCTTGGCGTTAATGCCATTGAACTCATGCCAATTACCGAATTTGATGGAAATATCAATTGGGGTTATAATCCAAATCATTTTTTTGCGCCCGACAAGGCATACGGAAGCGAAGATGCTTATAAAACACTTATTGATGAATGTCATCAGCGGGGAATTGCTGTTATTTTAGATATGGTTTTCAATCATGCTACAGGAATAAATCCCTTTGCAAAACTATATTGGGACAATGCTATAGGCAAAGTTGCCGATAACAATCCATGGTTTAATATTGATGTTCCACATTCAAATGATGTTTTTAATATTTTTAATCATGATTTCGAAGGTACGCGCAATTATTTTAAAAGAGTTTTGGAATTTTGGTTGTACGAATACCACATTGATGGTTTCAGAATGAATTTGACGCAAGATTTTTGTGGTGATAACTGCGACAACCACATTGCAATTATTAACGATTATTATAATGATGTAAAAGCCATTGTGCCTGATGTTTATTTTATTTTAGAACATTGGGATTCAGACGAAGAACAGGATTTTGTCGATAACGGAATGCTTTGCTGGCGCAATACGAATAATGCCTACTCACAGACAGCAATGGGCTGGTTAAAAGACGGAGACAGTTTTACTCCCGCAAATCAAAAAGGATGGATTTCGTATGCAGGCAGCCACGAAGAAGAACGCAATTTTTATAAAGCAAAAATGTGGGGAAACGGTGATATGTTAACCGACGAAACAATTCGCCTCAATCGTGTGCCGATGAATTTGGCGTTTAATATTTTGCTGCAAGGACCAAAAATGATTTGGCAATTTGATGAAATGGGCTACGACTTCAGTATTAATCTTTGTGAAAAAGGAATGATAAGTGAAAGCGGCGAGTGCAGCACATCTCCAAAACCCGTGCCTGACGAATTAGATTGGTTTTCTAATAATTTGAGAATGAATGTATTTAATAAAGTAGCACAGATTGTCAATTTGCGGACAATCATTCGTCCCGAAGTTTTTACAAATGGAACGATTACAGCAAATATTGATTCAGGAGTGTCATTGCGTACTATTTTGTGGGAATATAACGGAACGAAAATTATAGCACTTGGAAATTTCAACGTTTCAGGTGAAACAGCCACTACATTTATCGGAAGTAAAACGTATATTTTGCCCGCTGGAACTTGGTATAACTATTTGGATGGAAATTTTACACAAGTCGGAGACATAACAATAACCTTAATGCCGGGCGAATTACGCATTTATACCAACGATAATTCAATAGTTGTCCCTGCTCCGCAGGAATTTGATTATACCTCCGACAATGAGCATATTTCTGCTGATATGTCTGATATTTACATTTATCCTACTTTGGTTGATAATAAAATTTTTATACAATCTGATGATTCCATTCGCAATGTTCAAATACTTGCTGTGCGTGGTGGTGCAGTGCGAATATATAACGGTAATATTACCGAAATTAATGTTGCCGATTTGCCGCTCGGAGTGTATTTAGTGGTTGTTACAACTGACAAGAAGCAACACGCACAAAAAATTCTCAAACAATAAACTCCTCTAATGAATATGTTTTATTGTCCAGATTTACAGAATATTAATATTTTATCAGAAGATGAATCTGCTCATGCAATAAAGGTCTTGCGCCTCAAATCCGGCGATATAGTTGAGGTAATCGATGGAAAAGGATTGTTGTGCAAAGCAAAAATTATTTTAGCGAACCCAAAACACTGTGAGTTTGAGATTATTGAGAAAAATAAAGTAAAAAAAACTCACGAATATGATTTGCACATCGCTATTGCACCTGTGAAAAATATAGACCGCTTTGAATGGTTTGTTGAAAAAGCTACCGAAATTGGGATTGAGAAGATTACTCCGATTTTATGCAGTTTTTCGGAACGCAAAACGCTCAAAATCGAACGTTCGGAAAAAATTATTGTAGCTGCAGGCAAGCAGTCCCGACAGTTATATTTTCCTAAGATAGAGGAACTTACCAATTTTAATGAATTTGTTATTAACTCAGTTAATCTTCCTGTACAAAAGTTTATTGCACATTGCTATCAAACAGAAAAACCGTTTTTAAAAAGTGTTTGCTCTCCTGCAAAAGACACGATTATTCTTATTGGCGCTGAAGGTGATTTTAGCTGTGAAGAAATTGAATTGGCAGAAAAGTTCGGGTTTATTTCTGTTTCTCTCAGTGACAGTCGATTGCGTACAGAAACAGCAGGCGTAGTCGCTAGTGCAACTTTTCAACTGGTAAATCAATAACCAGGATTTTTATTGTTATTGCAGAATTAGTAATTAATGTAATTCGTGGTCGTGATAATTTTTTATTATTTTTGCAAAAAATATTTATAAAGATGTACAGTAAATCAAATATTAATATTAAAAATCGGCGTGCCGCATTTGATTATGAATTGCTTGAGCGGTATTGTGCAGGCATTCAACTTTTTGGAACTGAAATAAAATCAATTCGTGAGGGAAAAGCAGGCTTGAATGATACTTATTGTACTTTTAAAAACGGAGAACTTTGGGTTATAAATATGCACATTGCTGCATATTTTTTCGGGACATATAATAATCACGAAGTTCATCGGGAACGCAAACTTTTACTTACGCACCGCCAATTACGAAAACTTGAGCGCTCGCAAAAAGAAACAGGTCTAACAATTGTTCCTACGCGGCTGTATATCAATGAAAAAGGTTTTGCAAAACTTGATATTGCCCTTGCCAAAGGGAAAAAAAATTACGACAAACGACAATCAATTAGAGAAAAAAATGACAAACGCACAATGGAAAGAGCGATGAAAAAATAAAAAAGCCGAAATGAAAATATTTCGGCTTTTCTTTATATACCTTTTTATTTTATATTATGAACTTTACTTATTTTACTACAACCTTTCCTGTGTAATTACGTGCTCCTTTTACGCGTACAAAATATACTCCGCTTGTCAAATTTGCATCAATGCTTTGAGTTGGATAGGAAGAAATTTTGTCTTTGGAAATGACACGTCCCTGAACATCAATCAACTCTACGATACTATTAACATCTTTTTCATTTAAACGCTGAATAATTATGGCACGATTATTATTATAGTATGCATTTATTTCACCATCTTGCAAATCATTATTTCCTGTTGGTATTGGCGATGTGAAATGAACAATAAAACGGTTTTCATAATCATACTGCTCCGTATTAAATTCATAAATTGGATTTGCGCGCAAATCTTGGAAATAATTCGTTTTGGTATCTTCCAAAACTACTACCTCAGTATTCATATTTTCTACATTGGATGCCGTAAGGATATAACTGCCGGCATTTTTTGCAGGACGGAATGACATTTGTGCACTTGTAGTGTTTATAGGAACGCCCATTTGATATTGACGGGCATTTGCATCATCACGCATTGATAAAATGAAAGAACCTTCATCAAAATTTGCAACTTTTGCCATATCGTATCTGTCATTACCTGCAGAAGCATCACTACGTACAAATACAGCAGTTTGGTCAAAAATATTTGCATTATCAGCAGGAGAAACCTTAAATTTTAACAGATTGTTCTGTATAGAATTATATCCATTTACGCCGGATGCAGCAGGGGCATAATAGATACTGCCTTCTGCAACCAAATTGTTTGTTACTTTTGCATGAACAGTAAGCGACTTGTCGAATGTTAAATTACCACCTCCACCATAGTGCTTAACCATAAATATACTCTGTGAAGGAATATATTGTATGGGGAAAGCGTTTACATCGTAAGTAGTCCAATTTACTTGCTGATAAGATTGTGAACCTGCAGGGAAAAAATACAGGAAAGGAGCAAAATTCATTCCTGCACCTATACGGTTATTGAGGTAATTTATTAATTTTTCTACTGAAATCGGCGCGCTGTATGAATTGCCTACAATAACATTTTTAGGAGTTGTTTGGGCAGTCAAATTATGGCTGTACAATGGCTCGTTAGTCAGTATTTGTTCCGGAATATAACCTTGCAACTCTGATAAATTATAAGGATAACCGTTGAACAAATAAGTACCTAAAGTTTTTTGTAATGTTGTGGAAGAGCCTCCTGTTATAAGTAAATCATCATCAGAATATTCATAATCGCTGGTAACATACTTAATTAGATACGGCTGACCCGGCAAAAGTTGTTCAAATGGGTCAATCACATAATATTCGGGATAAATATGACCTGTATTATCCATTGCATCAGCCAAAGGATAGAGAACATAGCCATTTGCATCAATGATAGGATTGCGAACCCAGTTGCCGGCAAAATAACCCGAACGCTGATTGATAAACGGCGAAGAAAAGGCATACATTTTATTTACCTGATTGGTACGATAGAGTTCTACGTTGCGTTCTATTGCAATAATACCTGCTGTTGCTTGCGCAACGCTGTACGGAAAACGTAACGAAGCATCATATACCTTGCCGTCAATGTTTTCGGAACGAAGTAGCAAACGACCGTTATTTGTTGATTTTATCGTTTTAGCATCAATACCCATATATGATGTTAATTCAACCGTATCGTTGGTTTCCAATATAATATTTGGGAATGCTAAGAACTGATTTCCGCGGTCATGTTCTACAGCATCATTATCCGTTGTTATCTTATGCGCGCGGCTTCCGGCTGCAAAGTCACCACGGAAAATAAAAGTTCCATCGGATACTTTATCTGGAATTCCAGCATTGTCTGCATCATATTCCGACGAAACAAAAGCAGGACGCATTGCATCTTGAACAAAATTACCTGTGATTATCATTTTACCGTCAAGGTCAATAGCCGAAACATCTTGTGCCTTAAAAGTTCCGCCAACATACATAGTTGCCGTATCAGTTGCATTTACAACAGCCACTTTCATCAATCCGAGATTGGTCATTACAGTGGGAGGGGGAGTTTGTGCAAATATTGAAACACAAATAAATAAACTTGCTATTATGTGTAATATTTTTTTCATCTTTCAAATTCTTTATTATCAATTATATAATTAATTATTGTTTTCCAAATTTAATTTATTATTCCTGCGTCTAATAGTGGCTCCGTAAATCAAAGCGCTCCCTATAAGTAGCAGTATGCCGCCGCCAACAGGTACTCCCTGACAGTCATTACAATTATTGGGATCATCGGGGTCAGTGATGTATTCACATTGACCGGGACCTGTAACTGATACCAATTCTTCTGGACATCCACAATGTGCAGCATCACCGGGAAGATTTGGGCACATGTCTTCATTGTCATCCACCCCATCACAATCAGCATCGGCTTCCCACGTAACCCAGTTGTAACAATCTGTTTGTGCGAGTAACTTCTCTGATGGTACGGTTCCATAATAATTAGCCGCAATAATCCGTGTTATACCAAACACACTCATTGTGGTAATTATTCCAAAAAGTAAAACTTTTCTTTTCATTCTTAGTTTCATTTTTTTACTTATTTTTATCTTATTTCTTTATTTATTAATAAGTTTAATACTTTAATAATTCTTTTAAATTAAATTCAAAATTTTTATTGTTTTTTTCAATATTCATAAAAAAATTGAACATAGACATTGTATATAAACATGTATAAAGCCATTATTCTTCTTTGCAAAAACCGTGCCAAAAAAATTCGACTATGACTATGTAAAAATTTTTAGTGAGTTGAGTTAGATTAAGTTTTTCCATTTATTTTTTTAAAAAGGCGCTGCAAAATTACAACATTGTTTTTAATACACAAAATATTTTTGCAAAAAAAATGTACTTTTTCTCAATAACCATTCTATAGGCTATCATAAGTACGATTTTTTTTTATGTTTTTAATAATTTTAGAGAAAAAAAATCCCATTTTATTATTAAAAATTTACTCTGTACTTTTACGTTGTATATAAAAAATGAACACATTATCCAAAGCAAAGGTACACAATTTATTGCTTACACAAGCAAGGATAAATCGGTTATAAGCCGAGAGTTGAAACGTAATGCCACTCCAAAAGATAAATGCTATTTTGAGTATGCACAGCAGACAGCAGAAATGAGAAAAGAGTGTATGAAAATACCGCGAAAATTAACATCAAATCTCAAAAAAGAAATTGTTAAACTTATTGGTCACCGCAACAAATTGAGGGCAGATTAAAACTTGAAAACAAGTTTCCTTTTCACGCATCGGTATTCTTCGTGGGAGAAAGGAGCGGTAGAAAATAATAACAAACTTATAAGGCACATACCGAAAAAAACGAATTGTGACACACTTAACTATTCTCAAATCAAACAGATACAGTATAACATTAACAATATACCGCGAACAAAATTAAATTTATACTCACCAAAAGATTTTTTTTCCTACATTTGCAAAACGAATAGTTGCATTCTGAGATTGAAACTACTTTTTTTTTAATTATTAATTGAATTTTTATTTATTGAAAATTTTATTTATTTTTGCAAAAATTTTTTAAGATACGATGAAAACATTTTATTTTATATCTGTTTTTACCATATTGACATTACAAAGTGCTTATGGTCAGTCAATAGAAAATATTTTTATTTCTATGGAAACTCCGGAAGGGCAAACCGGTGCAAAGGTAATTTTTGTTCATGATTCATCTATTGAAACAATATTTTTAAAAAAAAATAAAGATATTATACAAAAAGGTACAAATGTTTTTAGCATTCAGGTTTTTTCCAGCAATCAGCGCAGTGCAAAGAGTGATGCCACAAATATCGAACATCAGTTACGCAGTAAATTTCCTGACTCAAACATCAAGGTAAATTATATTTCACCATTTTGGAAAGTGCGTATAGGTGAGTTTTCCACACGCGAAGAGGCAAATAAATTTAGACAGGAAGTGATAGGGGCAATGCCCGCTCAGCGAGATCAAATTTATATCGTCGCAGACCGCAACCCTTGATAATCATCTCTTATATATTTCTTTGTCGGGATTAAGAGATTTAGAACTCACTACCTTATGTCTCTGTATTATTTTCTGCATATATTACAATATTTTTAAATTCAAATTATTCTTGAAAAATATTATTATCTTTTTGCAAAAAAAATTAAGATTAATATTCTGCTGTTATACCAATTATCTATTTATATAAATAATATCGAAAATATTTTGTAAAATATTGGTTATCAATATTATTAACGACAATAAATAATACTATGAAATAATTATAGATGATATTATTACCTCCATAAAAAGTTTGTGACTGAAGAACTTTTTTTGTATTTTTGCGGTTGATTTTATTGGAGATACATCAATTCTGAAAAATTTGTATTTCAAAAAATGTAAGGTTTTGGCTCGGTAGTTCAGTTGTATAGAACGTCAGATTCCGGTTCTGAAGGTCTTGGGTTAGAGTCCCAACCGAGTCACAGAGAGAAGAGTAGAGGGAAACGCAATTCTCCCTCTATGTTTTATTATAATTTTTTCAAAATATAAATTAACGAACTGCAATTTTTTTTGTTAAAAATACTTTGAATTGTAAAAAAAATGCCTTTTATCAAACCAATATATGTTGCTCCAAATGTTGATTTGTGTTTTTCGCTGAGAATTGAAATGTAAAACGGGTCGAAAAACATTGATTTGATGTTCATTGTTTTAAAATTATGATTTTCAGCAAGTTGACCAAAATCAGACGGTGAAAAATGCCATAAATGTCGTGGTATGTCGTAGGCAGCCCACCATTGACGATAGTGACGTGCGTCAGCAGAAATTCTGTTCGGCATGGCAACGATTAGAACTCCCTCCGCCTTTAATATTCTGTATAAATTTTCAAAGATAATATTCGGATTTTCAAGATGTTCTAAAACGTGCCAAAGTGTAATAATATCTTGTGATTTATCCGGAATTTGCACTAATTTGTCAGGCTCAAAAAGCGTTAAACCGAATTTCTGTTGTGCAAATCTTCGTGCTGTTGCCGATTTTTCAATTCCACAAACCGTCCAATTAGCATTGTGCATCGAATTAAGGAAATAACCAGTTCCTGCACCAATGTCGAGCAGGTCTCCATTTTTTATAGCGACAAATTTCTGTACAAGATTAATTTTTGAACGCAAAGTAATTTTTCGTGCAAAATGATACATAAAATTTACAAACCCGCGCTGAGTATTACTATGAGAAACATATTCAGGTGTGTTGTAATATTTATCAATTGAATTTTCGGCAGGAAAATCTTGTGTGAAAGTGAAACCGCATTTTGTACACTTAAAAAGTGAAAAATTTTCGTTTGAAACTAAAAAATCGGTACAAACAAATAATTTTTCAAAATTATCAGAACTGCACACAGGGCATTTTGAAATATGATTTTTTTTCAATTTAAAATTAATTTAATTTGCAAAAGTAATTAAATTTTTTGTAATTTTACTAAATTTTAGAGAGAGCTACAGGGTGGTAGTTTCAACCACTAAATGCAACTATTCATTTTGCAAAAGTAGGAAAAAAATTTGTTTCGGTGAATAAAAATTTAATTTTGCTCGCGGTATATTGTTAATGTTATACTGTATCTATTTTATTTGATGATAGTTAAGTGTATCAAAATCCGTTTTTTTCGGTATGTA
>Ga0123357_10001025_pt1 | contig 28610 bp, 14 predicted proteins | sample TergutEmb28metaG_FD_89873 | JGI IMG/M metagenome (GOLD analysis project Ga0123357, IMG submission 89873) | Embiratermes neotenicus P4 segment gut microbial communities from Petit-Saut dam, French Guiana - Emb289 P4 | ecosystem: Host-associated > Arthropoda: Insects > Digestive system > Gut ...
ATAACTACAAGTCGTCAGCTCCTGAAGATGGGCACAAGGTGGCCCGAAACATGTTGAGCAACCTAAAAAGGAGAAATAAACATAATACTAAAAGTGACATCTAGTTGGTCTCTTTATCCACATCAAATTCCATGTAAATCCATCCTGAGGGAGTCGACTTGTTTCATGTGGATGGACGGACAGACGGACGGACATATGAATAGACGGACAGACACGACGAAGCTAATAGTCGCTTTTCGCAATCTTGCGAAAGCGCTTAAAAATTACAAGTTAAACTGATGGGGAAATGGAATAATATCTCTGTCATCGAAGATGCCGATAAAGGCAATAAAAAGTTAAAATGTTTGAGTAGGATAAAGTCACAGATTTTGTGACATAAAATCATTTCGCTTTATTCAATAAAGATTTCTCATATTATACCCAGAAATGATTCATAAATGGCCCAAATCAAAGGATTCAGTACGTACGAAAAGTGGAGGTGGAAATATTTATATTTAAAGTAAAAACCATCAATTATTAGAAGACCATTGATACTTCGTAATGGAAATATGTTTGGGCCACAGTAATCTGGTGCAAAGGCACATATGAATTGGCCGGATTTAATACAAACAAAACAGGAACTGTACATATAACGTAATACTAAGCGCATTCACGTAACCACCGTTGCAGTGGAAAGGCAATAAATATTACAGGTTCTGAGTGCGTGTCTGTAGCCTTATTTATCCAGCAAGCGCATAAGCCGTGTTATATTTTCATCTGTGGTCTGTATGGCTGTACCGTATTTTTCCATGGTGCCTCATACATGGAATATTTTTCGGAAAAGTTATTCAACACAAAACGTGTGTTTTGATTTTCTGTACAACTTTGGTCTGATAATCTCTTATTCTAAGAAAAATTCACCAAGATATAGTCATAAATATACGCAATAATTCATGTAAAGTATCTGTCATTCTTGTCAGGTTTTAATAAAAATTTAATTTAATCGACAGATTTTCGAAAATATTCTAATATCAAATTTCATGAGTTCTTCAATGCAGACTAACAGAGGCACAGACGGACAGACAAACAGATATGACGAAGTTGATAGTCGTTTATAGTAATTCTGCTAAAGATCCCAAAACCTGACAACTTATCTGAAAGAAATTTCGAACGGGTCATATATTGCCACTAATTTTTTACGCTGCATGTAAAAATTGTGCCAGTAATGAATTACTCAATATAATCAAGGTGTTTTAACGAAGGCAAATGAATGGCTCCATAGCACTCGTAGGAATAACGGGCTTTGCCCTCTTAATCCTTAAGTGTAAAGTTTTTTATCCTGCTTTGTCTTTTCTTGGCACTAGCCGTCTGACAGCCTGGTCTCCATACTAGAGATGCCAATGTGATGGATGTGCGAAAGATGGAGACGTAGATCCAGTACACCACCTTGGGTCTCAGGCCTCACGTCTCAACATAGGCCCTCCTAAAAGCCCACACTAAATTGTGATCCTTCTTCAACTTGGTATTCACATGTTCCCTCCAGGTCAGCCGTGAATCTAGAACTACCCCGAGATACTTGACCGACATAAAACAGTGCGAAGGTAACTTCAAAGAAAAGTGGTTCAAAGAAACCAGGAAGTTTCCTTCTCTTTCTAAATACGAGTTCAGTTTTGTCGAAATTAACTGACAAACCGATCTCGCCGCACCTAGTCTCTACGGAGTGAAGGTCCCACACCATGAGCCCGACACCGTGTGTGGGAAATTCCCCACTGTCGAAAAAAAAAATCGGCGTAACCCTGCATATATACACCACCCCTGCTGAGCCTCGTTATCTGGTCATCAGTAACGAGGCGCCACAGCAATGGCAAAAGAACGCCTTCATGAGGGCATCCCTCCTGAATGAATTACTAAGTATCTCCGTGGCCAGGCGGCCCTCCAGGGTAGCCCTAATGCACCGAACAATGGTGTGGCCAACCCCACGTCTGACAAAAGCATCACACATGGAGTCAAAGAGGTGTAGTTACAAGACTCTTCAATGTCTAAAAAATACCCAGAGCTGTTTCCTGCTGGTCGAGCGCCTTCTCAACCTGAACCACGCGCTGACGAAAGGTCGTTTGTACGGATTTCTCAGACTGGCAAGCATGCTGGTTGGAATGCATTGGCATAACCTTAAATAATTATCCACCAGACTCTTCGTGGCTTTACGTAGGAACTATGTGGGACTGATGAGTCCAGTATAATAACCCCTACCGGGCTTGGGTACAAACAATACCTTAACCTGAAGCCATTTGCCTGGGATATGGCCAGTAGCCAGGCAGCCATGAAGATACTGACCAGGTAAAGGCCAATTCACACATAACATGCGGCGCCCATGAAGTTCCCCTGCCATGCCATGCCGCGCCCATGCCATGCTCCGACAGTGCTGTATCCTTCGTGAAAGTCCGCGTGGTAGCCGGAAATATCCGAACTGCTAGTCCGACAGTTTAACAGATCGTCTTTTTTGTTGTGTGCTGCTATCAGTCTTTACAGTCGTAGGTATGGATCTTTGTGAGAAGGATGTGATCATTGCTTACGGACCTTACCTTCTTGCAGAAGAAAAAAAGCGAAAAAAGCTAAAATACTGGATTCAAAACGTGTTCCGAGCAAGATAAGAAGAAAGAGAATTTCACAAGCTGTTTGGACGTCTGAAGGAAAAACAACACTTCATCTCTCTTGCAGCGGGCCGGAAATATGCTATCCATTCCTGAACTTTTATAAGGGGCAAAAGAACTAATTGCCCATTCCACTCTCCCATAGTTGACAACTTCTGCAGCCACCCGCCAATCGCATCGACTGGCGCGACTGGCAGCACCAACAGCCGCCATCCACTCAGAAATTACTGAATTATGAAAGTAACAAGCGGGGATTCTACGTTGTCCCCCTCGGGTTGCGTACGCGTTCCCATAGGAGCCACCAGAGACCCCGTCTTTAATTTGGGTCCATATAAAGAGGGCTATGTAACCTAACCTACATGGCTAGGTCATTAACGGAGTTTCAGAAGTCCTCCAGGCTTCTTTTGAAGTCCTCATTACCTCCTTTCTATATCTACGCTGAGCCTAGCTATAGAGTTCTCAACTTTGAGGAGTCCTTTCCCTCCTGCTCTTATTAAAGAGCCGCCTTATTGCTCTTCTAAGGGAGTCTAAACTAGGTGTCCACTTTAAGGAACATTTACCTGTCTTTACAGATTAAAGAAGACAATTGTCCTCATAGGGCGAAATTATGACCTATTGAACGTAAAGAGTTGCAAACCCCAATCCGGCCTTATCTTTCATGTTCTTTTCCGGACTCCGCTCAAGCCTGCCCTCCAGTTTCTCCCGAAAGGAATTCCAGTTGATATCCTACAATTCCTGATCAGACGTGCCGGTACCGAGTCCTCAGAACTGAGCAGGATATGGCTATGATCAGACAAGAAAGGTTCAAAGGAAACTTCCCAGCTTTTAAAACTTTCCAGGACTCCAAAGCCCCAGGGTTCTGCCTGCCTTACTTGTCTCGTAGATAAGCAACTACCTAAGCAACTAATTACTTAACGATGTCACCAGTCATATAATGAGGTAATTATCCAGCCTGCCATTTAGAGGTCCTATTTATCATTATTCAAACAAGTGTCTAATTGTTTAATCAATAAATAAAATACTTTTCCACAATTAAACAAAACAACTGCCTAAAACGTTCGGAATTGTTCACAATCATCACAGTGCGCAAGCAATTATAATTAATACATCATCATTTCCATAAACTAGAAATTTCAATTAAAATTTTATTTTGTTTATTTAAAATGTTATCTACAAAATGTTTCGTCCTCAATTTGGACAGTATTGGGAATATGTTTCATATATGACACTGGCAGTTATGCTGGTGCACATTTGTGTCACGCATGTGCTCAAAATTTAACTTCCTATAAATTATTATGACTTACGCCTATAGTTGTTTCAGTGCACGGTAAATGTTAGAGACAAAAATATCTTTTATACATTTTAAAATAATAGAGATAATTTTAAATACGCAAATCTAATGTGTTCTAAAATTTACTTGGATAATAAGCATGAAGCAATCAAATATTGTGAAAACTGTCAATTAAAAATAGTTTCTGTTGTGGTATAATTGGAAAATTAACCCTTTATCAGTTTTACAGTAAATTATTTTTATTTGTTGTTACTTTATTCCTAATTAACAAATTACTGTGATGTACTGCAGGCTATCATTGGAATCTTTCGAATTATAAACCTGTGCGTCACATGTCCACTACCACCGGGTAAAAACCCAATTGCACTAAATAAATATTATTATTATTATTATTATTATTATGTAGTCCAGGCCAGTAAGGCTATGGTAACATGGAAGGAACCTGACTTCTTAAAATTATTTCTAATACCCAGTTCTAAATCTGAAAGCAAAACGTTAGCAACAGGTACGAGTTGATTGCAACACACCCCCACTCCCCCCTCCAAAGAATATAAGTTTTGAAATTTTATTTTTATCTCAGTGTTCTTGTATATATTAGCAAACAGAATTTTGTAATGTGATACTTAATAGTGAATAATAAGTCTGATTCTTACTTTAATAACTCCGTTACTTCGAGCCGCGTAGTAAGGTTTGTGAAAGTTCACGTCTGATATAAAAATTAATTTTAATGTAACGAAAAATAATAGCTCTTTTTTATCATTTTACTATTATTCCTGTAATCAGCGTACCCAATTAATTCGAAACTAGATTGTGTCATACATGTTACCGAAATGTACCGGTTTAGATAAAAGAAAAGTCACATTCCGGCAAGACCGCCTTAGTAACGTACTGTACATTTCTATGAGGCTTGTAACCTGTTGCTGAGGGGAAGCGGAAAGGGGAACGTTACGAGGTGGAAATGTGGAAATGTATTAATGCTTTAAGAATTCTAGACTAAGAAGACTTACAAACTACCGGGAGAAAGAGGAGAAAATTTATATACATGAAATTATGGAAGTCCTCATGAAGAAGTGTTCCAGAACTTACTTTTTGATGACGCAATCACTGATAGAATTTCGAACCAAGAAAGATGAAATATGAGATAATGCCGACATGAATAATTCAGGATGAAGCAATGAAGGCAATTTTACAAGAAATTGATCTCTTTAGGGTAGGTAATGCACTTTTGAATATCACCGTATCAACATATGTAACAGCAGAATTCATCATCGTCGTCATGATCATCTTCATCATCATCAGTGCTACCAACATCATTACGCTTTCAAGCACTTAGTCCTCGTGGTCTATTCCCTTCTCACTACTACAGTCTCTCCAGTTTATATTTCGTGTTGATATTTCATAACACCCCACACAAACCGACACGTCCATTCTAAAATGTTCATTTAATTTATTTCTCGCGAAACTGATTGTGTTTAAAGTTCCTTCACAATATTTTGGTCTCTTTTGTGGTAAAAAGGCGTGTGTTTGGTGTTTCCATATAAATGTTATCTCTACTGCTGTGATTACAGAATTATCTTTTTCTTTTATTGTAATTCATTATTCAACAAACTGTGTACTCTTACGCAGAAATGTGTAATGTTCCTGACAAATTTATATATACAGACTATCTCATACTGTGACTTCTTAGTCAGATATGTTCTGAAGCAGGCCAGGTATGCCTCCTACAGACATATAAAGCTGTGCATCAACAGTTAATAGCTTTGTATGGAAAAATGATAATTAGAAACAAAATAGAATTAGAGCATTAGGACCCTCACGTGACCTCACCTGAGTAGGCTTCAAACAGCGTTGGTTTTACGCAACTAATATTACGAGATGCCATTAATTTAGAACCACAATCCATGCAATATATTAGTGGCAACGGCTTGTTATATCTAAAGCTTCAATTGTTTGCGGTTTAGAAAGCGCCTGTTTTTAAAGGGAAAATCTCCTTTTAAATGGTTGTCACTTCGTTCTTTACAGTAAATTCAATTTCGTTTTCCTGTGTCCTATTTCATTTTTGTTTTTGTAGTCAGTGTGATGGTGGATTATATAATAGTCTAAACATGTAGCTGATTTTGCATGATAAAAATTTTGTTTTGTTTATACTTACTTACTGACTTACTTATTTACTCCATGGAGCAGAGTCCTTCTTGAGAAGCTAACTGGTTCTGTAGCTAGTCAAGAAATTCCCCGCACTTTATGGAACTCGAAAGTTCATCACCGTATTCACAAGTGCCCGTCATCTTAAAAATGCTGCGTGACAACTCCTGTAGAAATACTCCCCCTCCCCGGAAATCCGAGTGGGGGAGTAGTTTGCCTCCGGATTGTTTTGTCTCCAGAGGACGCATCTCGCCTTGTGAGTATTTCTTACCAAAGGTTTAAAACGGGGAGGCGTTGTTAGCACCTCGCCTCACCCCCAAGCTGGAGAACCACCCCTCGTTGGCTGCCGCGACTGCTTATTCAATATATTCGCAGCTACCCCCCATATCGGAGACCGTTCCTCCATCCGCAACCTGAGGACGCGCCATGCCATGGTGACAGGGACCCATTTATCACGGTTGTGTCTATACCGCATGTATTATACTTCCGATTATACAAAGAGCACGACAGGGATTAACTGCTTCAAGATTCATTGTTCTGTTCTGTTCTATTCAGTTCTGTTATTCTGTATGTAGTATGTATGTGAAACATTACAAAACCTTAGCGTTACCAGAACTCTAAATATTTGAACAAAATTTTTATCATGACATAAAACAGAACACTTCACACAGCAAAATATTTTCTTACTGATAGTGAGACTGGCACAAGACTACAAACATAAAGATCACCACCATACCATTTACTTGTATAATATTAAAATGAAATAAAATATGAGTATGTACTTCGTGGAACACAGCTGTCTTGTGATTTAATAATGTAAATAATGGCGACTAGTTTCGGCCTATGCAGACCATCATCAGGTCAAAATATTTAGAAAATCATTGATGAATATTACATTGCATACACCGGCATTTAAGTTTTTATAAATATTTTGGCCTGATGATGACCTACATAGGCCGAAACTAGTCGCCATTATTTAAATTAATAAAGCATAAGATAGTTGTGTTCGGCGAAGTATATGTTTTATTTCATTTTAATATTATACTTAAACATAACTGGATGTCCTCTACTAACATTAATTTGCAGTTTTTACGTAGACGTGTAAGTCCATTCCGTGCACCGAACGGCTGAACCTCCGCAATTGTATCCATGCACACACCTTTCTGCTAATCCAATCATATACTCATAGAATATATGAGTAACTATCAGGGCACTAAACAATCTGATCTCCCATTCGTCTACCAAGCTAAAAATCCATTAAACTACTCATAAATTTTCCTGTCCAATGTATGTCTTAAGGTGAATGTATCCTACAGCTTAACCTAAAGGTAAACGTGTAGGCTGTAGAGTAATATTAAGCTACGTCGTGAATTTGAAGTTGGCAGATGAATGGAACTGGCGCAAGACTAGAATAAACAAGCTGTGCTACAAGCGTCACTGGAAATATAGGTTCTGTTGGCGGGGAGTTATAAGTTATGCGTGTTGCATGTTGTTTATCATCCGCCTCTTTCTTCGTGCTTTTAGCTTCCAACTGTCACTTTTCCAACTCTTTTCAATCCCGCACTCATAAATTTATCCACCTTACAGCCTCAAGTAAGTGAGCAATGGATTTGAACTCAGCTGAGTGTTGAAATATTTAATTGCGAACTACTTCATTAAATTGTGGGCCGCAGTAAATTTTATCTAGTGAATTTTTTTTAGCGTAATAAACTTACTTACTTACTTACTCCATGATGCAGGGTCCTTCTTGAGAAGCTAACTGGTTTGCAGCTAGTCAAGAAATTCCTCGCATTTCACGGAACCCGAAGGTTCATTACCGCACTCACAAGCACAAACCGTACTGCAGTTGTTCATGTGGATTAAAGATTACCAGCTGATGGAAATTTTCATTAAATTTAATCTCGGTGTAACAAGGTTATGTAATGATGGATCTGGATGTTTAGCCTCTAGGCTTGAATCCTGGAGCTCTGCTACAACGAAGACACTGAGTGGAGAATAAAATTACCTCACCTCATTAAAAACTTTGTAAAATATGTGCTACGGAGTATTAAAGTTTTGGTGGAACACATACAAGACATAGTTTTAACGTGTTATGTATTAAAATCTGTCCGTAATTTAAACTGGGCAAAAACGGATCCCGTCATCAGCGGAAAACGTTTACAGTTCCGAAGATGTAGAGTCCCGAGGGTCAAAACTTAAAGTACTTGTAGGAAACGAAACCTGCCTACAACGGAAAAAATCGGCCCATTGATGTTCCTCTATATGCTAGTTTCGCTGTATTCATTTTCTGTAGTTTTCTCGTTTATTACACTGTATAGTGTGTGGGATCGTGAGCCGTTAACAAAGTTTCGAAGGTTTATTATATCCCCATTTTAGGGCAGAAAATGGATACAGAAATTTTCTCCGAAATGTTGGTAACCGGCTACCAGACTGAACGATGTAATAACCCATAAAACTACAACCCAGGACTGTGAAGGTGGCTGATCATTTATTGTTGTATTCCGAAGTAAATGTTGCGAATAAATTACAAAAACATACTTTAAATAGGCCACCACTCTCGTTCCATTGTCAGCTGAAGTTGCATACGGAGTACGCATACGGAATTATGTACTTGCATTTCGTACGTTTTCCTACAATTCTTGGACGGACTCTTCAACTTCGATTCACTGCCAGATTGTTTTATTGTGTATACAAAAGTCAGTTACGAAATCAGCAACTTCGTATATTTATGCGTCAGTTACACGCAGTATAAGAAGTTATGTCTGTAACAGGGCTAAGGTTAGGGACGGCTTCTTATACCAGAAGGTTCGAATATAAATGTTTATCACCGTAACCACATTTCTATTTCGTTAGTCTACCATTTATTAATTGTATCCCCATTTTGAGATATATTAGTATAAAACACTTCTGCATAGTGGCGCTAGTGTGTCCCTCACCATATCAGTAACTATTATATATTCCCTGGTAGCTTTCAGTAATACGATGTTTATGCCATTTCCCATACACAAACACACACAGAGAAATAATTCTTCAATAACTATATATGTGCTAAGAATGCATTTCAGACTCTAAATACAATTAAATATCCAGGGTCCTTGAGGGACGGAACCCAAGAACTACTCAGGACAAACCGAAGTCACCCCCATAAGGGTCGATCCTATCCCGGCTGCAGCTTACTGTATTAGACGCCAGAATTCTGTTGCCTGGCGACCGATTATAAAAGCCACAAAACATATAATTTGTAGCACATTACGTCCTGCACTTTTGTGTTCCTTTAGGTGACGTAGACTGTTACTTCTGAAATGAAGTTGTTTGCGAAAGACGTGTTAATAAAATGTTGGGACCTAAGTTTGTTACCAACAGCAGGATGGAAATAAATTGTACACTCGTAGTGAGATTCTTAAATTGTATTCCTCGTCTAACATTTACGACATTTACACGAAGGAAAGAGCAAAATTGGCGGAACATGTAATATATTCAAAATTATAAGGGAAGGAACTTCGAGTACCCGTGCTTCGGATGTCAAAATAGAAAGTGAAATTTTAAGGACCTGAAATTTATCGTTAATAATAAGACAGTGGGACTTAGTTAAGAGAAGAAAACGTTTTGAAGATCTAGGTGTAGATGGAAGAATAATGACATATACTTTACTATGAAAATTATATCGTCTGTTAATAGAAATTGAGTGTATATACTGGATCGATGTGTTTTATTTTGATGTTGCACTTTGCCCACAATATAATATGTTTCTTTACATAGAACAAACACTTGTACATGCGATGTGTACATAGAAATATGGTCCACTCTCCTGAACGTTTCGGCTGTCTGCCGCCATTCTCAGGGAGCAACACCAATATTTAAAACCTAATAAAACCATATTTATCGCAGTAATTAGCAAACTTGATGAACACAATTTTAGTTTTACAATACGTTTATTTCATGCTGACGCTGTTTAATGCAATTTTGAACTCCTTATGATGAGCACATGTGCTCGAAACATGTAGAGGCATGAAATAAACTTATTGTAAAACAAAAATTTTGTGCATTAAGTTGGTTAATTACTGAGATAAATATACAGAGATGCACGGTCAGCAAAACGTGAAAACTAATAAAACCAGTTACATATATATATATATATATATAGTAATAATAACTTGATAGCCATCAGTGCCTATTATGACTATGACCTCTTTTGTTACTATACAGTATATGAAATTAAGGAACGTCTGCTGTAGCTTAGCAGTCAAACTGCCCTGCGGATCACGGTTAGTGTTCGCGCACTATAAAAGGCGAGAATTTCTTAAAGTTTTGAGTATATGTCAAGTTATCATAAAGGTATGTGTTACACAAAACACCAAATTAGCAGTTTCAGCATTCCTGATACGAAACTGAGAAACGTGACTGTATGTTTTCAAGTTTAATTCAAGATAGATTATTCTCCTCGCATTCTCAATAACGTGAACTTCACCCGTGTTTCATTCAAACTTTTTCTAAATGTTCCATTCACTGATACTCTGTTTGATTTACGTGTTTCATTACCTAACCCCACTGAGTATGGGGGAGGAGGCAAATTTAAATGTCGAATGACAGATTATACTTACTGATGTATTGTTATTGTTTTTTCGGTCTACACAAGTAAATGTCCTGACAAAGTCTACAATGAGGCCATTACAGCTTCCTTCATCATCCATTACGACTCATTGTTCACTGATAACCTTGCTGCTCTAAACAAATATAGTTGCTAAATAAACAACAATAAACATAACCCTCGTCAAATTAATGGTGTTCATTAGGACTTTACATGTGTTGTGTGCTGTGAGCCTGAGTACACACATTATCCATGATTTTACTAAATCCGTAAAATGTATCAACGAATAATCGATCAGACGTATTGTATATTCTCGTGAGTTACAGTGCCGCGTATTCTGCTACCTGCATACTGCCTCCCATTTTAATGTACAAAAGTATTGAAAGTATGGTAAAGGTAAAGATTTCCCATAACAAGTCATGGAGACTCAAGTGGCAGGGTGGAATTTTGGGTTACTATCCTTAATTGGATATTTGGCACAAGGGCGGCAGAGCTGTCAGCTCCAAGCGCCGGCCGCACTTTACTCCCAAGGAAATTCCTTGGTACTCACTTCTGTTAGAGACTGGGTGGGCCCCAGGGCTACTGAATAATGGACAGAAGTAAGAGATCACTTGCAATTTTCCAAGGACCCTACCGAGAATCGAACCCGCTCGTCCTTCAATAAATAAGGGGGCAGAGTAAACATATATTAAGCAAATTATAAGAATATCAATGATTAAAAATTTGAGAAGTACAAAATTCGGATAAATTTCTAGGCCTGCCTCAAATTTGGCTGCATCCATTGGCCTATACTACGTGACCTAAGCTTACTCATGCCCATGATTTACATTCGCGACATCGGAATCTTTCTTAGTTTAAATGTTCGTTTTTACCCTGAAGATGACGGCATATGATCCTAGAAACATTGGTACTTACTTAGTATGTACATAGTAGACTACACGGTGTCATAACCCTGAAGCACGTACGCTCAGTTTTTACCCACGTCTAATCACCAGCCTAATTCCCTTGTTCCAAAGGTGCTTTATGGTTTAACTAGCAATGAAATCAGTAGCTCAGGTTATATAATGTCTAAGGGTAGGAAGATTAGAGGATACAAAATTTGACGGCATACTGAAGTATCGGTCGTATCCTGGCGAGATATAGCGTGTTATCCGAGCGTTTGCCTGGGGAAATACGGACGCCCAGGACAACCACAGCAGGATAATTGATCTCCGGTTGTGAACCCGGAAATGTTATGTGCTGATTGTCCAAACTGATGGTATATAATTATCACCTAAATGACGTCCATAGAGTAAATTTAGAGTGGTATAACAGGACACAAAGGACCGCGGTGTCATCCTGTCATCACTGATGCCTTTTGTCGGCTATTGACACGGGTAACAGAATTACGTTATTTCTTACGGCAGGCAAGCAGGCGCGGGGGAGCGCTAGGTGTGGAGGGAGGAGGCAGCGACGGCCGGCGTCGGAACGAGCAGAATTGTTCTGCAGTAGTCCGCCAACCTCAGCTTCGTGCTGCCTCGTCGTTCAACAGACCGTCTGTTCACCACGCGCGGAACGTCTAAAGGTAAGTGCCTGCTCAGTACACAATTGTTAAGGAACTTCGACACGCATCTTACTTATTTAACAAAAATATCGTCTTTCCGTTATCGCGGATTATTTCATGTCTCTGACCACAACTTTTACTATGTAGAGATGAAAATTTTGAACTAATTAAAAACGGCCAACACAAATATATTAAAATTAAACAACACAACTATAGCAACATGTTTCGGCTTGATGCGTTACATGAAGGCGATATAAGAAATCGAACCGCAACACATTGCAGCGTTTAATATTGACAGTTGTGTTGACGGTTTTTCATTAGTAGTATTGCTTGTGTGAAACGAAGTGAATGACCCCACCTTAAGTTGATGTTAGAGAATAATTAATCGTGAAGAGAAGTGTAAGGAAGCTGTCGTAGGCTAATTTGAGAAGTTATCCCAGAATTTTCTGGAAGATCTGAGGAAGACAAGGAAGAAACCTCGCTCACGATAGAGGGTGGTTCTCCCGTACCCAACATGCGACGAAAGAATTTTCCAAGTAAAATTCAAAGGCTAAATTACTGGCACTTCTTAATACCGTACATAAACGTATTATCTTTTTATCTTACTTTGCTACGGTACGTACCATCAGGAGACGTTGGTGTCGCTGCTGTGCGGAATATTATCACAATTATATAAATGCTTGTGCGAATTGTGCACTAAGTTGAAATCCTTCGGCTATCTCATTATCGCCAATTACACTCAGAAGATTACGGAGTTGTAAATTCTTTAGATGTTTAAAGCACAGTGTTTATTAAGCGTACCACCATTTTAAAAATTAACAACCCTTTCCAGATCAGTCCCTCTTATGTAACGTTACGAAGTATTGGTTTTCTCTCCTTGGTATGGGTTAGACAACAAAGCCTGATTGTTTTGCCAATATAACTTTGACAGAATAGTTTTTGTAATGGAGACTGTGTGTTTGCTGCGGGTATAAGCAGGAATTTTAAATATTAAATATCAGCCTTTAAAATGTTAGTGCAAATAACTTCTTGCTGTATGGCTGTTCCCAAGGTGGCACTGATGCTACTGGCGTTACTTTAGAAATTCTGGTTACAGCACCACACTGATATAACTATTCTAAGGAGCTGGTGGCACTTGTTGCTAGTAGCCTTTCATCACTATACCACTTTAGATACCCACATTTCAATATAGAAGGCATCTGTTGGCGGAATTTCAGTAGGATCTCGTTAGTCTGCCGGACACACAGGAAGGATACGCTTTTGGTGGTACTTACAGCTAATATTGCTCAGTAGCGAACACCATTGGGCGGTTTAAAAATTTCCTCTTAATATACAGTGAAGCCTGTCTTAAAAGGAAGCTGGATAGAAAGGAATCCTTTCTTAAGTGGAACACTTTCACAGTCGTCAGGATTTTTTTTTAATTTATATACCCATATTAAAGTGAACCTGCCTCCTGCGGAAACATTACGGTCCCTTGCAGCTACTTTATAGACAGAGTTTCCTCCATTTTTAAATACTGCATTTCTTCCAAGATTACTGGCTTAATTGAATGTAATACAATAAACTTTGTTTCTTGTGTGAATCATACGGAACATACCAACTCAAAGCGTGGTTAAAATTTAGAGTTTTTAAAATGTGGGGTATATAGTATAGTTATCGTTGTACTTTAACCCTTACCCCGCTAACGTGGAGAATACGGTGAGCTCCTAATAATGCCAGAAAATGGCAGATGGGATTTATTCCGGCCTTTAAAGGGTTAAACAGTTAACCATGCAAAAAATTTATGGTTGCTTAGTTACACTGATGCAAGGGTAAGTTATTTTGAGCTATGGCCTGGGTCGGTTCTTTGTGTACTTTGTTCAAAAGTTAATGTCCATTCATCATCCTAATTGAGTTAGTTAATTCTGAAAACTTTGGGGCGCAGTTTATGGCATGAGCTATTGATAAAATAGCTAATGAGCTGAAGAGATACTGCAGTATATCGGCTAAATTGGAGTGTCGAGACCTTTCCCCCGTAGAAGATGACAGTTTTATGATCAGTTGCAAGTGAAACGCGGATTTTAATTTAGAAAGTCAAATTGGTAGCCTCGATAGGAGGCAGTTCAGTTTCGATGAATTTAATTAGGGAAGGCTTCAAGAGAGACTGCAGTAACAACTTGGAACTTCAGAATCCTCTCTGTTATTTTCTAAAACCAAGGCAAAGTATGTAAAGGCGACGGGTTGCTGGAATTCCTGGAATCAAACCGACTTCTAGGCGCTCTCCAAGAAACTAAAAATTGTTTGCTGAGGTTTATCAAACGCTTCTGCTCTCACTTTATTCATAACACACAACGCCTGAAATACTTGTGAATACTGAGCCACATAAGCATTCAGGTTCCAACTCACGTGTGAATATGGAGACATTAAACATTCATATCCCACATCATGTGGGGATATTGCGACATATAAACATTCATGTCCCACCTAACGTGTGAATATTGAATTATATAAACATTCCAGCTCACGTGTGAATATTGGGTCATGCAAACATTCGGGTTCTAACTCACGTGTGAATATTGAGTCATATAAACATTCAGATCCCAGCTCACGTGTGAATATTGGGTAATGCATACATTCGGGTTCTAACTCACGTGTGAATATTGAGTCATATAAACATTCAGATCCCAGCTCACGTGTGAATATTGGGTCATGCAAACATTCGGGTTCTAACTCACGTGTGAATATTGAGTCATGTAAACATTCAGACCCCAGCTCACGTGTGAATATTGGGTCATGCAAACATTCGGGTTCTAACTCACGTGTGAATATTGAGTTACATAAACATTCAGATCCCAACTCACGTGTGAATATTGAGTCACAAACATTCAGGTCGCACCTCACGTGTGAATATTGAGTCATAAACTCACATGTGAATATCGAGCTATATAAACATTCAGGCTCCACGTCACAGAAAGTACATTGCGTCTGACTGCTACATCGACGCTCTCGCAGCTTTGTGGCTGTAGATTTAAGTCTTTTGATTGTTGCACCTTGTCGACTGGCACGTTTTTTCCGACGTAGTCAGGGAACGTAGGAGCCGTACATTTTAAGGCCCAAATAGTCCAAGAACTTTTCATGAAACTCTCGACTACAAAACGCCAATAAATATTTACCAGTGGACATTGCTTAACATCACAGAAGACTTGACTCATCATATAGCGTTTCCATTAACAGATTAATTCGTTGATTATATTAAGGAAAACAATGTGCATATATTTCTAGATCTATACCAAACGCATTTCACATATATAGACTTAGTCTAAAACGAAACGTTTTTATACAGTTACAGCGAATCGTCCATGTAGTGAGGACCGTTCGTTAAGAAGTTACACAACAAACCGCATGAATAATTTAAAAATTAAAAATGAATTTAAATTAGTACTAATTTTTGTGGCTGAATTTTTTTCCACTCACATTTTAATGCTATGGTACTTTTGCTCGGTCAGGATAAACTTGTTCTTTGAAGAGGATGGCACATTAAATTGAAGTTGTATTGGTATTATAGTAGGAGATATTCCATACAGCGAAATGCATGTTTACGAAGGGTGCTGATAAGTCCTTAGCCCGAACAGGAAGGAAACGAGCTACAGCGAACAAACTCGGGATTCATTCAACATATTCACCAAGAAGCTCAATACACTTCTTAACCCATTGCTCTAACTTTTGCAAGCCACTCAAAAAAATCCAGAAGGTTGTCCGTCCAACCAGGTCGTCGCAGCAACAATGACCTCTGCGTCGTACGAAAAATGGCGACCTTTCAATCGTTTTTCACTCCATGGAACAGGTGGTAGTCCGACGAAGCCATATCTGGAGAATACGGTGGGTGATCAAGACACTGAAAGCCCAGGTAAGCCAGTTTCTTCTGTGTTGCAAGTGCCTGGTGAGCGGGGGCATTGTCGTCCAAGAAGAAGACTCCTATGGTGACATTCTCGAGGCTTTTTTGCTTCAAAATGTCCCTCAATTGCACCAGCAGAGATGAGTAATACTCTGCATTGTTAGTTTGGCCCTTTGGAAGACAATCAATGAGGAGGTTGCCGTCTTGATCCCAAAACATCGAGGCAAGAACTTTTCCAACGGATTTTTCTCGGAATTTTTTGGGGGAGGGGTGATCCGATATGCCGCCACTCCATTGATTCTTACTTCGTCTCCGGGTCGTAGTTATACAACCAGATTTCGTCCATGGTCACCAATCGCTACGGGAAATCATTTGGATCGCGTCGAAAAAATTCCAAAATTTGCTCACACGACTGGCACCGTTCAGACATTTCGGGACCCACTTCGCGGAGAGCTTCCGCATGTCCAAATCTTCATGAATGATAGACCCAACTCGCTCACGTGAGATGCTCAGTTGCTCAGCTATTGGTTTAGCCGATAGCTGGCGGTCTTCCAAGATTAACTCGTGAATTTGATCAATAATCTCAGGGATGGTCACTGTTTTGGGCCGTCCAGGACGAGGCGCATCATAGGTGAAAACATCACCACGTTTAAACTGGGCCACCCAGTTTTTGACGGTGGCATACGATGGTGCATGTTCCTCTAATGTTTCTATCAGAATAGCGTGAATTTTCTTCGGCGCCTTGCCTTCAAGAAAAAAAAAACTTGATGGCAACTCGCTTCTCCATGTTGTTAAATGGCGCGCGTCGCCTGGTATGCTTCCTTTCAGCCTCTGTAAGAGAAAATACGTTCAATTCGGCACATGAACATACTCCTCTTTCCAACGACACTATTGATTCCGCCCTGCGACATCGGAAAGTAGGTCGGACTAAGGACTTATCAGCACCCCCTCGTAAATAGAGTCGAACTCGGTTATAACATCATGAAAAAACTGAATATTCTGCATCCTTAAAAACGAGTGTTTTCTTACCGACTTTTGAAACGTTATGATAAACACTGAGGAATTAATTGACACCATAGATTACCTGACGATATGGACTAGGTTTCGTATAAACTGTTGTCATTATAACCGGGTTCTACTGCATGTGCAGTTAACTTCACAAAACTGAAACACTATTGGGATAGCTGAGGATCAAGAATTATAACTTCTGTTTCTGAATTCAAAGTTTCACATCTGTGAGTATGAGGGTTGTTACAGGCGTGACTCTGGATATTCGTCTACTACGCTGTTACACCGTACAGGCTTGTAAAAGAATACCAACTTTCATGTCACTTTCCTTCCTCCATTATCAGAGTAATTACCTTGCCAACAGAATTCCATGAAACGTCGATAAAACTGTCAGCATACTCGGCGCAGATACCAGAGGACAAAGTTCTCTTAATTAACACAAGAAGACCAAATGCGCGTTTGTAAAATGTGTTTTTCACATATTTTTCATAACCAACATGTTTCGATCGTCGTTGCGATCATCATCAGGATATGTAATTTTTTCTCTTTTGGGTAATTCCCCGGCGTTTGAGTTCTAATTGCCTACGTTTCGAAACTCACTGTCGGTTCCATCTTCATAGGCAGGTGAATGAAGTCTTCATTCACCTGCCTATGAAGATGGAACCGACAGTGAGTTCCGAAACGTCGGCAATTAGAACTCAAAAGCCGGGGAATTACCCAAAAAAGAAAAAATTACATTTAGAACACGGCGAAAGCTTAAAAACAAGAATCATCAGGATAACTTACAAGATTATAAGGAATCCTGACAAACTTGAAATACGAAGGCGAACCACTCAGTGCTGCACAGCATGTCAAAATTCATACACGGTCACTGAATTTTAGTTTATTAATAAATACTAAATTCTGACAAAATTCAATTTCTTTACGAAGATAAAAAACTGGATGTATTGCTTTAGGTAGTTTGCGCTCTGTGCTTTCTATGGAGGGGTGCGCTCTTAGAGGGAATGTAGGAGTTACGTATTTAATATGCACTTAGTGTTTTCTATGGAAGTGTGTGCAACAAAGGGACTATTCGAGTTTTATATTTAGTACGCACACTGTACTTTGTAATGGAAGTGTGTGCCACAAGGAGAATGGTCGAGTTATTTAGCTAATGTTTACCCTGTATTTTCTATGGAAGTGTGTGCTACAAGGGGAATGTTCGAGTAATGTAATTAATGTGCACCCTGTACTTTCTATGGAAGTGTGTGCTACAAGAGAAAGCAGTTTCAAATATTCCTCATTGTAGCACACATCAAAATAGAAAATACAGGATGCACATTAACTACACAAAGCAATACACCCAGTTTTTATCTTTTTCAGAGAAGGCAGGTTTTATCAGGCTTTATTAGTTATTAATGAGCTGAAATTCAGTGACTGAGTATGAACTTTGAGACATGCGCTGTAGTGCTGAGTGGTTCGCCTTCGGACTTCAACAGTTTGCTGGATTTCTTGTAATCTTGTACGTTATCCTGATGATGATCGCAACGGCGTTCGAAACATATTGGTGATGAAAAATACGTGATAAACACATTTTACGTACGTGTATTTGTTGTTCCCGTTTCGTGAATTGAAATATCCCTTTAATGCACCGAACATATTAAATACAATTTACTTAATTATATTCTTCATTTAACACAACCCGACTTTGCGACGTTGGACCTGAGACAGACGAATCAAGTCTACAACTTCTTATTCGAAGCAGTTAAAATTCTTTTTGATACCATCTTCCAGTATCTGCCTAGTTCTTCTGTGTGGTCTGACAGGAAATACAAACGAATGTAAATGTGCAGCAGTGGAGGGCCTTGGCTGTGTCGTGGTCTTGTTGCAGGAATGTGGACATGTATTGTTGGTGTGTTTATTCTGGAGTTGCAACATGTTAATACTTCTAATGTTTATGATGGAAGTTAGGGTGAATAACGCCTGAATTATGTGTTGGACTTACGAACCTTTGTTGTTGATAAACTCCTTGATGATGACACCTTGGTGCCGAAACATGTAAGAGTTAACAACTTCTGTGAAGTGTGTTTTGTTATCTGTTTCATCGTAGGTTAGATAATGCATTTTTTGCCTTTTAATAATATGGAATTTGCTTGCTGTATTTATGTAAGTATATATCTGTCATTAGGTAAGAAGGGAGTGGAGAAAACTACATAATGAGGGTCTTAATGAAATGTACTCCTCACTCAATACTGTTCGGGTGATAAAATCGAGAAGAATGAGATAGTGGGTCATGTAGCACGTATGGGAGAGAGGAGAGGCACATACAGGTTTGGTGGGGTAACCTGAGGGAAAGAGACCACTTGGAGGGGCCAGATGTAGATGGGAGGATAATATTAAGATGGATCTTCAGGTAGTGGTGTGTGGGAGTGTGGACTGGATTGATTTGGCTCAGGATAAGGACAGATGGTGGGCACTTGTGAATGCTGTAGTGAATTTTCAGGCTCCATAAAACGCGGGATATTCCTTGAATAGCTGAGAACCGGTTAGCTTCTCAAGAAGGAATCTGTTTCAAGGAGTAATGAGTAATATATCTGTTATTGGTTAAACTTGCGTTAATCAGTCCTAATAATATCAAACTTCGGCGGTTTTAACGTATTATATTATCTACCATGTGGTAATATAGGGAAACCTATCTTTAACGGAACCTGGGAATATAGGAAACCTCTCTTTAACGATAAAGTTTTAGGTTTCCAAGATTCCAGACTTCTAAAAGTCAATGTTGAGTGTAAATTGTAGTATAGAGTAAAGTTTAGCACAATACTTACGTTCCGGTAGCAGTCAGTGTGGGCTACGTAAAGCTGACAGAAGCAACGAAAACTGCTTTAATTACTAAATGTTGCATATCACATTAATAATCATCAAATGTTAATTTACGTTTCTTTCCTGTTTCATACAAAAGTTACCTCCAGGGATATTGCAAGATATTGGCTTGCATAATTCTCCCATTTAATATTGTGTAATGTATAAAAATTGTTTGTTTTAATATATGTTCAAATAATATGTGGGATTTGTTGATGTTATTTTCGTATAGCCTGAAGCAGCATAACGGAGTCTGAACAACACACACACACACACACACACACACATAAATTGCAATTTGACTTTGCTGACTAATGACAGATGGAGTTAGGGTTGTGAAATCTGGCCCGGATGTAGTTTATAAACTTAGCTGTTACACATCGTTTATGTAATATTTCGTTGTGTGTTAAAAACTACATTACGTATATCGCGAAATTTCAGATTTTCGAGGTCAGATATGACAACTTTAACTACCTACCTACCTGTTCGATCCCCAGTGGTGTCATTGGAATTTTTCATCGACATAATCATTCCGGCCGCAATCTGGCCCTGTGGTCGAATCGGCCGCTAACAGAAATGAGTACCGAGGACATTTCCTGAGGGATATAGGCGGCAGGAGAGTTGGATTGACAAACTTGCCACCTTCAAGTGCCGATTGTCCTGAAATCTGGGACCCTCAAACTCCTGTAATCCTCACAGTCTGCCAAGGCATGTACAGGGATTGCTCTACCTTAATTTTTACTTTACCTACGTTAATGACTGACTGACTGACAGGCTGATTAACAAACAAACTGGTTGACTGAATGACTAACTCGCTAAATGACTGATAGACCGACAAATTGACTAACTGGCTAAATAACTGACAAACCGACAGATTGACTGACTGAATGCATCGATGAAGCAGAGTCCTTTAGAAGCTAGCAGTCCCGTAGATACACATGACATTTGCCGTATTGTGCTATAAGTTCCTTGCCATCTTCAACAGAACTCATGACTTATCTCTATCCTGATATAGGAGAAATTACTTCATGCCTTGTTATTCTAATTCTTGAGGATCTACTTTAATATTATCTCCTGTTCAGGTCAAGTCTTCCAAGTGACCTCTTTCCTTCTGGTTTTCCCACCAAAAGCAGTAACATATTTCTTTTCCACCATTCCAGCCACATTCTCCGTCCATCCCATCCGCCTTGATTTCATCATCCGAGTAATATGAAGCTATTAGTACATATTATGAAGCTCCTCTTTATGTAATTTTTCTTTTTTTACTCTTATTTTCTCCCTCCTACTTACGTACATCTTTCTCTCCAACCTACTAACGATCCTATGTTCCCATTTAATGCAAGACAAACGATTCTTGACCACATTATATCAAGCCTTCCCTGAGATTAACTTGCTCCGAATTTACAGGTAAATGTAATTTTCATTTTGTCAGTGTTCCGTAATCTTACAAATTTAACATAGAATTTGTACCAATAAGATTTACACAAAATTAGGATTAATAAACTGCATAAAATATATTCCCTGTGTTTCAATTAGTAACAAACCATGACTACGTATGGGGGAATAGAGGCATAGCTCACGTATGTAGGCGTTAGATGGAAATGAATGAACATTTTGACGCACCCGTCGCTTTAGTGCCGGGAAGGAAACTGTCTCCTTTTGCATTGTTAAGAGCCTGGGTGGTCAGCACATCCCGACGCAGTGGAGATGAAAACTTTACTTTCCACCGAGCAAGAACGTGTGCTTGACTTGGCAGTAATCCCGAGTCGTTGTCTCTATACTGACGGTGACTGGCTTTTCTTCCATTAAAACTGTGTAAACAATCATAATGTATGCTTTCTGCACTTGAAGGTAAATACAGGCGGACATAACTCATTGCTAGAATAACTTTAAGTTTTAATTACTTGTGCTGCTCCTTAGACACATGTAATAGCAGGAATTGTTAGGCTTTTAGAAACAACGGTATATGAAGTGTGCACTCGCTTCCACTTGCTTGTGAGACCTTACGGCTTGACAGTAATATTTTATTACATTTCCTGCACTTAGCTCTACTTTCCGAAAGACGTAAATTGTAGTAAGTATTGTTGATCAATAGCAGAAGTGTCTCTTAAGCTTTATCACTGGGACAAGATTTAAGTGCTCTAGAATTCGAAATAGTGTTTTAGATCCTTCTTTAATGGTACTGGCCTACTGTTTAATTTCCTTTATTCATAATAGAAGAACGTATTGTAGGTCTCAAAATAAATGCTTAGAAACTAAAATAGTCGTTCCGTAATTGTAGCTAAATCTGCTGTCCTGAATGGAAGTTATTTCGGCTTTCTTCCTATCATGTAAACCCATCGGAACGAGCACATTTCTAGCAGCCGTCAAATATAGCTTTATAAGGCTGTGTTTTTATTATGCAATTTCCCTTGTTTTATCAAATACTGAAGTTACTAAGTCTCGAATGGTATACAAGGTCGGTATTATATGGTGCGCTGAGAAGCTGAGTTTGGAGAAATGAGTAGAATACTGAAGATAAGCCTGTCAGGGAAGAGAACCAGTTCCCCTTTACACAAAAACTCTTGCATGTGTAGTTACTTCTTGTTTAATTTAAACACAACGAAATCCTGCTACAGATGGTGTTACATAATTTAGTATCTGGTGAGAAATAGTGAGATAGTTGCCGGTGTTGCTTATTCTCGACAATGACGTGGATTGGATATGTAAATTGAAGAGGTAAATAACAAATTCTTAACAGCATTTTTAACAAATCGGTATTCCAGTAATAAAATTCCATCTACCCATTTTGTACTGAGCTGCATTATATTCTTTTTTATCTTTATTTGACTTCCTACCAGCCATTTTTTAAACTTCTGTGACGAAATTTCGTAGTTCCTTCTACAATCAGTCTTGTCAATGGAAACTCATTTGTAATTAAAGACGGAGTCTTTTAATTCCTTTACTGTAAAAATATCACAGGATAATTGCTTAAGATAAGTTAATCTAATAACATTCTATTGACCTTTACTTTCATAATTTATTCATTTATATCTTGAGTGCTGAAATACAGGGCCAAGAGTCATTCATCTTCGTTCTTTGAGGAAGAAAGCCTTTCGAATCAGAGGCAATATATCTTCTGTGCATACTGAGGTTTAATGTTTCATTCTCTTCCAAAGAACTGACGTCATTACAAGCACACTAAAATACAAAATGGCCAGCTCTTTCCTAATTGTTACCCAACCAACAATAGTGCTACAATTTTACGTGCTTTCGTAAAATTGCGAAAAGTGACTATTGGTTTCCCCATACTTCTCCGTCCGTCCGTCTGCATGGAAAAATTGGGCTTCAAATGGAAAGATTTTTATGATATTTGATAACGCATATTTTTCAAAAATCAGTCGAGAAATCAGTCATTAAAGTCCGATAAAAATAATAGGTATTTTACATAAAGACATATGCAAATTTTTTATATTATCTCGCTGAATCCTTCTTACAATGAGAAATGTGTTAGAGAAATGTTTTAGAGAAAAACAGAACATACATTTTGTATTTAATAACATTTTCAGAAAATTGTGTTATTTGTGATATAATGTTGAAAAATAGGGTAGAGACAGACATGAAGACGTGACAAAGATGACTATATCATACGGCACCCGCGCTTGACATGCTGCATAACTAAGGCTACAGATTCACTCAGAATATGTAACAATTATTGCTTTCCACGGCAACAATGGTTAGGCGAACGTTCCTCAAGGGAAAGTTATACCTACATTCCTGCCTTGCTATATTTTATTTTGCGTTCATGTACAGCCGCCTTGGTAAAGGGGTGTCGTAATTAAAGATCTGATTAAAATTTTCTTAATTTTTAATTTAGTAATATCATTATTTTTTAAATTTTTATTCCGTAATTCCCCGCCAAGTAACTAATTGCTACAGAATAAAGAAACACTAGAGGAGAGGGAAGAAGGGACTGAAAAATAAATAAAGAGAAGAATGACAAAAAAGATAAGAGCGAAGAGAAATTTTTATTCGTCACGGATGTATCATATTGTGGACATGTGCGAGTATAATAGCTATAGCACGTCTGGGAAGTGTGTTTCTGTTCACCGCGATGGAAGATAGACAGGTGGTTCCCCGCAGTGACTTGGCGGGGTGCCGATCTTTCAGTAAGCGCTACAGATTAAAAAATGGCAGATGACGAATGGAGACAAACGGAACTTAAAAGCACTTATACTCCAGCTAGAACTTCACTTTTCACTATATTGCAATAAGAACTGCTGTACGGCATTTAAGTACACTCGCTTTCATTTAAGATTCTGGAGCATGTATTTCAAGCAAAGAACTTCAGAATATTTAGCTGTGAAATTCAAACAAAAACTCAAAGCTCACCATTACAAGGAGCTACCGTTTAATGCGCGTTTGGCAAAAGTAACGATTTAACGTGAGAATCATATGGAACGCAAATACACTGTGTCGACAGAATTTGGAAATTTTGGAAATTAAAGCAGTTAAAAATGGTAACGTTTTTGCCGTCCACGCCATAAAAACGTATAGGAGAAGTGGAGGTATAACTCCACTCATTCTTAACTTCGGCTTTAGATGGATGTGAGTGGTTAACTTCAGGCTCTGGCCGCTTTACGCCTGAGAAAGAAGCCTGATGCCCATGGAATAGGAGGCTGGGTGGGCCCTAGTTTCGGTCTGGACGTTTCGGAGAAGAGAAAGACTTCTTGCCCCTGGCGGTATACGAAAATCAAACCGTCCAGTCCATAGCGCATGCGCTATACCGACTGCAATACACCATACATATATTAATCATTGTACTTTAGATAAAATTGGCCGGGTAGCTCAGTCGGTATAGCGACTGACTACGGGCTGGACGGTCCGGGATCAAATCCCGGTGGGGACAAGATTTCCCGTCCGTCCAGACCGGCGCTGAGGCCCACCCATCCTCCTGTAAATGGGTACGGGGTTTTTCCCGGGGTAAAGGCGGCCGGGGAGTGGGCCTGACCCCCCACCCCATCTAGAGTGCCGAGGTCCTAGAAAGAGTAGAGCTTTACATCTACTCACCCTAATGGGCCTTCGTGGCCTGTGAGATGGGTGAAAACCTACTTTAGATAGATGATTACAATGTAATAGGAAATATAGGGCTCCGCATTTTGTGTACGCGTTATACTGATGGGTCTTGCTAGATTCTTAAAAAAAGAGAGCGATTATTGCCCCGAATAACTTCAACTAGTTGGACTTTGTAATTGAAATGCGGTACGTTCCTTTGAAGGATAAATACTGATAACATTTAAAAACTGTCATTTCCTTAATTATTTAAACCTTCGTCTAGAATGACATAAATGTAAGAGAGCGGAGGTTGAGGTCCAGATGTTCTGGACTTCAGCAAAGGTGGTTAGCTTTCGAGCCAAAACCTCATTACTTCCGGTGAAATAGGCGACAGGTACACTTTAGTCAGACGTTTGGGTAGACTAGGGCCAGTCAGGACGCTGTGGAGAAGAGAGAAATGTCCGCACCGCCGGGAAATCAGATTACTGTGACGCAAGACCTGAGATTTAAATATGAGTTACGTCATGAACATTAAGCTTCAAAGGATTAAACGCAGGCATTAGCTAGACCAATTCCAAGATGCAAGTTCTGTGTAACGTTGATACTTTTTAAATAAGTTAAGAAGTTTCCTGCTTTTGAGGTAAATGAATGTTCTGTCTCTGTCGAAAATAGCACATCATTTGGTCCGATTCAGAACACACTAGTAAAATTTACTCGCACAATTTTGAGGTGCGTCATCCTCGTTGTGTTGGTTCAATAACAAAGAATTTAGTGTATTATACTTACAGTAGAACACAACTATATTTCACCTAGTACTACAGTAGGAATACAAGACCCCACACATCTTGTGTAGCTGCTTTGTAATTCAAAGCACATATAGGGCCGAAACATGTAGTTGTATTCCTACTGTACTACTAGGTGAAATATAGTTGTGTTCGACTGTAAGTATAATACACTAAATTCTTTGTTATTACTCGCAAAAGTTTAACACCAGTTTCTCTAGGATTTATTTGAATGACAGTACAAGACGGGCAGTGTAGTTATGACGTAACATAGAGGCGCGTTCGTGCAAGCATTGATGCTGTGCAAAATCAATAATGATACATATTTTGAAAGTGTATTTGTAGCCTTAGGTATCCAGAATGCAATGCGCATGGATCATATTGTCTGTGGCCTGTCCGGCTGTAAAATATTTTTCCACTTTATCCCATAAATGGCACGATTTTCGGAAAAAGTTATTGAACAAGTATACAAAGCGTGTTTTGATTTTCTCTGCCACTTTTGTGTCAAATATTACTCATTCTAAGAAGAAATGAGAGAAATACGATAAAAAATGTATATTGGTCTTCATGTAAAGTGCCTGTTATTTTTGTCCAAATTTTCTTAACAGATTTTCGAAAAATATTCAAATTTCAAATGTTGTGAAAATCTGTCCATTGAGATCCGAAACGTTAATGTGGACAGAGGAACGGACGGACCAGACATGACGAAACTAATAGTTCGATTTTCGAAACTTTATAAACGCGCTTAAAAGACCACCTCTGTTAGGACTAAAGATTATTTTATAAAGAAAATTGGACGCATGGCGGTGTACAGACAGATACGATTTCTTAGCTAAGTTCACGTTCTCAGTTATGTGATTTAAAATTCAATTATTACAATTCGAAACAACAAATTTACACTACTTTATTAAAATTACAGTAATAATATAAATCACCAAATCCTGCATTATTTGGACCTTAATATCACATCACCAAAGAGCATAATTTTACAAAATAGCTGCTTAATATTTCATACAATTGTATGCTCTTTGACGATGGGCTATTATGGTCCAAAAGGCGTAGGATTTAGTGTTTTATATTATTGTTGTAATTTTAACAAATTTGTGTTCATTTGTTGTTTTTGGATTTTAAAAATGCTTCCTTAACTTAGAAATTAGGCAGATGTAATTCAGCAGTTCTACGCCTCGTATAAACGACCGGTCATTTTTTTACATCACACCCAATATATGCAGTCGTAATAAATAACCCTGTCAACATAATTTTTATCGCTGGAAACAGCTGTAATTTAGGATATCTGTCATGTGTATTTTACGGGTGTTTATGCTGTAACAGAATTGTGTGTGTTGTGTCTTACTTTAGTGATTGAGACGAGTAAATGCAGTTAAAGCTTGCACTACTACCAACACACTGGAAATAAACATCTCCTTATATAAATATGATAACAGAGGACGGCGTGGTCGATTGTGAAGGATCTCTCCTTCGTATTCAGGATGTCACGGGTTTGAATCTCTGCTCGGAGAAAGGTTATTCTTATTGAGACTTTTCTGGTTGCTCTAAGGTACTGTAGGCACGTTTCGTGTTATTAAGTGCCTGTAACAGGGCTACGGACATTCCGTTCAAATCCTTTCCAGTTTTTTATATACTGATCAGCCCAATGTTTAATTCTTTTAGTATATAGGCTGAGCTAGTGAGGTAAAGGTAAAATTTAAGCTATGAAGTGGATTTGTGGATCCATTCAGTCTTAAACTCGGCACTAGATAGACGTAAGCGTTTAGCCTCACGTCCCGGCCGCTTACCACCCTCCTTGCGAAAGATGCCCCGTACCCATTAACTAGGAGGCTGGGCGTGCCCCAGAATTGTTCTTAACTCTTCGGAGAAGAGATAACTTTCCCGTCGAGATTTGAACCCTAGGTCATCAAGGCCGTAGCCTAGCCACTATACTGACTACGCTGCTGTAGATTATCGTTAAATAGAGCACAAATACGTTAACACAAGCTTCTAAATATATGACTGGGAAGGTCTGTCATACTGAGTTAGAAAGCTGAGAGAGCCATTAGTTCTGCCCTCATTCTCGGTTGCTTATTCCACTTGGTTTTCTCTGTGTCATTTTTCATTCTACCTGAATATCTGAATCTCAAACTCCTCTACCATATGAGAAAGTTTTCGCTGTGACTGAACCACAACATTATGAATATATAGTGCATTAGAAATAAAGATCCATACATTTGACGTCACTAGATGAAAGTGGTCAGTGTTATGCCCTGGCCTCTTTACCGCCGGTAGAGTGGGTGGGCACCACAGCCGTCCTGGAAGCTGTGCATATTGAACACTGATTCTTTCTGTCGTCCAGAAATAAAACCTTTGCTCAAAAGGTAGGTGGATGAGGTCAATTTTTTATTTCGTTCTTCATTCCCTTATTTATTTTCTTCCTTCTTTCATTTCTTATTCTTTCACATGCTGTTTTTCCCCCTTGTTCCAAAGGTAAAACTGTAATAATTCTTAATCTAGGCAGTAGATGGAATCAAATGATCAGTTTCAAGCACCAACCGTTTTACCCCCGAGAAAAGCTCCCTTGATGCTCAGTGTATAAGAAGCTGCGTGGGTTTCAATTCGGGTCTGGAGGTTTTGGTGAAAGGAAAAATCTCGTACCCGTACTTGGAATTGGACAGCAGTTCCTCGGTTGACCAACCCGTAGCCTAATGACTATATTAACTGAGCTATTCTGACTCCAACAAGTAGTCTCGTAAGATATATATATATACAGGGTGTCCCAGGAGGAATGTGCCAGACTTCGGGAGAGTGTTCCTTATGTTAAACTACACCGATATAACCCAAAACACCTATATCCAAAGTTGAACGGTTACGGAGATAATGGCC
>Ga0123357_10001026_pt1 | contig 28587 bp, 30 predicted proteins | sample TergutEmb28metaG_FD_89873 | JGI IMG/M metagenome (GOLD analysis project Ga0123357, IMG submission 89873) | Embiratermes neotenicus P4 segment gut microbial communities from Petit-Saut dam, French Guiana - Emb289 P4 | ecosystem: Host-associated > Arthropoda: Insects > Digestive system > Gut ...
ATTAAACTAAAAAATAAAAATTAGAGAAAAATAAGAAATGTGTAGTGGGAGGGGGAGGAGGAGGTGGGAAGTAGAGGGGTGAAGAAGAAGCCACATTATTTTTAAAAGAAAGATTTCCTGGAAATTTCCCTGGTATTGAGGAGTTATATGAAAAAGTTACATGGAGAAAAAGCATGATAAATGCCCTCAAGTAAAAAATATTAGGTTACGATGAAATAACACATAAAATCTCGCAAACTCTCACTTCACATTAGTCACCTACTAAGCTATATCACACACACACACACACACACACACACACACACACACTGTACAGTGTTCAATACTAAAAAAATTTTACAAAAATATTTTTACACATAAAATTTTATCTAGAAAGTAAAAGCAGTGTGTATGTACTTATTTTCTTAAGGCTGCTTTAAATTTTGCCTTGTCATTCTTCAGGATTGTCACACTATGTGATTAAGTGTAGAAAATTTTTATGTCAGAATAGTATGTACTGTTTTGAAAACCAGCTAGACTGGCACTTGGTCTACGAAGATGGTGCTTATTCCTTGTATTGATATTGTGTATAGATGAATTTGCTTGAAAAATGTCCTGCTTCTTGATAATAAAGCTCATTAATTAAAGTACATACTGGCATGGAACAGGAAGAATCTTTAATCGTTTAAACAGACTTCTACATGAGGTTCCAGGTTGTGCTCCAGTCATAATTCTGATGATTTTCTTTTGTAAAGTGAACATCTTCCCAGTGTTGGAAGATTTACCCGCAAAATTGTTCCATATTTTATAAAAGAATGAAAGTATGCATTGTAAATTGATTTGAAAGTGTTAATGTTACTGATGTGGACTGTCGGCCTAACAGCATATCACGTTCCATTTAACTTACAACATATACGCATATACATAATCATTCACAGACCATCATCTGTACAAGTTGGACTGAATGTTGAATTCGTCATGAAAAGAGCTAAATTGCAACATTCAATTAAGTCAATCAATAAGCTACAAACTGCAAAAAATTAGAACGAACATGATAAATTACAAAGAAAAAGATCATATATACACACAATAACAAAACAAGTTAAACATTATTGTTCATATGTCTACATCATTATGACCAGCAGACAGAAATTAGGAATCATTTCCAACTTATGTGGTTATCAATTTGTAAACCAAGAAGCTTTGTATTCACTGTTTCTTCTACATACTTTTCTTTATAACAAATATATAATATAGAATGTGGTGAATTCTTTGTTATGAATTTCATTATATTTGTTTTATCTAAATTTAACTAAATTATTAGCAGCAAACCTGCATACAAGAACTAAATTTGACACTGAGCAGAAATCTTCAAAATTTCGAGCGTCTTCAGTTGATATCCCTTTCCTAAAACTGTACTGTACTGTTACTAGCATGTTGTTTGTATGCAGGTTTTGGGTTAATCTACTGTGCATAGCTCTCTCAGTTACCTTAAAAAAAAAAAAACCATTAATAATGAGACAGCCCTGTAACTTGTCATACTGGTTTTGTCTCCTTTCTTGTAAAGTGGTTTTACTATTGCAAATTTAATTTAAGATGGTCAGGTAAAATAGCTGCATATAGCAAGTGATTATAAATGTAGCTTATTGGGTGACTAATGAGAGATGAACAAGTTTTCAATATTTTTACTTGTTATTTCATCATAAACTGATGACTTTTTTTTTTGTTTTTTTGTTTTTGGGTATGTATTATACATTTTATCTCAGCTTTTGTGATCAGGATTATTTCTATGTTGGGGATGTTTCCAGGAAATTAATCATTTCAAATGGAGATAGCATCTCCTTTCCCTATTTGTTGAATGTGTAATTTTTCAGTAATTTTTATAAAGAAATTATTGAAGGCATTGGCCATGTGTGTAGGATCCCTTAATTTTTCATCATTTACAAGTAAGGTGGGAACCTGTTCCACAGAATGTACTGTCTCTGTCTCTTTCTTTATAATGTTCCATGTTGTTCTTATTTTGTTATTAGATTTTGCTATAAGTCTACTGTAGTGTTGCTTCTCAGCTTCTGTCATTTGACAATATTTAATACAATCACTTTTGCTATTGGATCACTGCTGTTCTTAGTGAAGGCATACAGAATTCATTAGTGTTTGCAAGATATTTTTATTCCTTGTGTAATCCAATCATTCTTGTCTTTCATACTTTTGTGTTTAACTGGAAAACCAGTTTGGAAAATGTTTAAGAAATGCAACAAATGAGTTAAACATGTAGTTAGGATCTTTATCCATATAAACAGATTCCAAGGTTTCTTTTTTAGTACAGTCTGAAAGTTCATGATACAACTAAACCAAGACTTAATGCATACAACTCTGTGTCACATTATAAGATGGTGGTAATGAATGTAATTAGAACAGATATGACATGCATTGATATGTAATGAAACGTTACAAATAAAGTAATTATACAAAGAAATATATTATGTAAGCAACCAAGATCTTAGATACTATTGTAATTAAAATACTCATGCAATGCATAAAAAGAATTTCAATAAAAAAATTACTTAAAACCAATTTAAACTGTTTAATATTACGGGATAAATCTTTTACATGAAAAGACAGACTACTGAAAATATTTATGTCCACATAGTTGGTACCGCTTTGATAAAGCGACAATTTAGATGAAGTCTGATGAAGATTAGAATTTGTCTGGTATCCTTATCGCGAATATCTGAATTGAACTTCTATTGATCCATATTCATGACAATAAGACATAATAATGTGAAAATATACTGAGGCTGAAAGGCAAGAACGTTTAATGCTTTAAATGCACCTCTACAGAAATCTCTATTCCTAGTATTTGCAATAATTAAAATTGCCTTTTCTTGTAACCTGAAAATATTATACTATATGGAGAATTACCCCAGATAATGATACCATAATTCATAATCGAATGAAAGTAAACACAGTAGACCATCACTAATATTTCTTGAGTCATGAAAGGTTTTAGAACTCTAACAGCATAACAGGCTGCACTAAATTTAGGTAAAAGTTGGTCTCCATGACTTTTCCAATATAGCGTGGTTATTCCAAGGAACATAGTATAAGATATACTGGCAATAATTTTATTGTCTTATTCAAACTTCATATCTAAACTGTGAGTATTCCTCATTTTGAAATGAATAAAATTGTCTTGTCAAATTTTATAATAATAAATTCAAATTGAACCATTTATTTAAATGTTCGAATACTTCTTTAATATTCGTTTGGAAATCAATACGAATGGAATCAGTTAAAATTACGCTTGTACCATCAGCAAAGGAAAAGGTTTGGAAATATTACTTAAAATCTTACACATGTCTTTAATATATATCAAAAAGAGCAAAGGTCCAAGAATAAATACCTGAGGGACACCAAGTGAATTCTTATCCCTGTCAGCAGAAGAAGTCTTATGGAGGGCACTGGAAACAATATCAACTCTCTGCAATGTCCCCCAGGTGGGACTTTATTAGCTTATGAGTCCTACCTATTATGCCACAAAATTCCAGTTAGGATAACAAAATATTATGGTTAACACAGTCAAAAGTTTTCTCCAAATCGCAAAATATGCCTCCTACCTTTAGTTTGTTATTTAAGGCATTGAGTATTTCATTAAGTAGTTTACAAGTAGCCTTGTTGGTAGAGCAACTTACTCTGAATCCAAATTGTTCATTGACCAATGTACTGTTAACATTTAGGAGTTCATATAATCTACCACATATTACCTTCCCAAACATTTTTGAGAAGGAAGTCAGTTAATAAAGATACTGGTCTATAGTTAGACAAAGAATTCATATATCCTTTTTTAAATAAAGGCTTTATTACTGAATATTTCAGATGAGAAGGAAAAATCACAGTTGATAATGACTTATTGCAGACACGAGTTATAGGTGAAATAATGAGATGGGAACTAGCATTTAAGATTTTAAAGGAAATTTCATCATATCCATGAGAGTTGGTGGGTTTTGAAGATATGATAATACTTTCAATTTCTTTCTTGGATGCATAATTACATTTAATATTTGGGAAAGGGTTAAGATGTTTTGCTATTAATTCTACTAGCTGCAGACAAAAAATGATCATTAAAGGAATTAGAACTACTGTGTTCATTATTAGATAATTACCATCAATGTTCACAAAATGAATATCTTCACAAACAGACTTCCTACCAGTTCTACGTCACGTCTGAATGTATCAAATCTGAAAGAAATGAGTATCTTATATTTTACAAGGACATACTTAAAGACAAGCCTATAAAGATTAGACTTTGAACTGGTGAACATTCCTCAAAAAACCCATGCACAAGTGAAAATGTAACTGTCAATTGCACTTACCTCTTGTCACGTTTTCAATGTAAATAACATAATGGGATTTGGTTTACAAATAACTAACCACGAAGGAATATAACCTATCAAGTTTTTAAATATCGTACATAAATGTCGAGTACACACTAAAAATCAATCACACCTATCAAGTTTCTAAACATCGTACATGAGTGGCAAAGTACACACTAAAAATCAATCATACAAACTGGATTTAATACACAATCTTTTGCTCACTTTTAAAATCCGTAATTCGGAACTGAACTCCTGTGAAAGATCCATTCTTTCTCACGTCAGTTGTCACGTGAGTTATATCGTTATCAAAGTAAATGTCAAGATACAGATAAATGTGCTTTACGTGAGATTTCGCATGCTCGCTGACTGCAAGTGCCGTGAAATTGGGGTTGAACATATTGTAATCTAACTCACCTTCGTGAATGTCAATATGCAGCTCATGCATTCCGAGAATTTGGTGATCGAGTGACAGAAACCTGAACTAACATACAAACTGTCACAAGCATTAACAATACACATATTCAAGTCGAAATACTGCATCTTTTAACTTCCAAAACTAAGTAGCTGGTTTTCAACGCACATCCATAAAGCAAACTCAAATGTTTGATTTACGGTCAACATCATGCAACACCTCACTCCCAATGCGCAGTGAAATTAATGTCACAGCGCAACTGTTAAAATGGCAAATGGAGGGTAGATTTCCTTTTGAGTAACAATGTTAACAAATTGGCCAATCACTAAACGACACAAAGTCCCAGTATTCGTTGTAGAATGTACAGGTAAAGGATTCGAAATGTGTTCTTGCGTTTCGTACTGCATGGTGACGTACTACGTAACCATGACAACAAACACAACACTGTTCAGTGCAGAAAATTAAGGTGCATTAGGGTTCCAAATAAAAATGTGCCTCTGTCTTGGACCTACGGGTTCTGGAAAGACCCTGCTTCTAAAGACGTTGCAGAATAGGGAAGCAGCTGACACAATGGCCAGCACTGTGCCAACAATTGGAACAAACCTCGTTACAGTTCGGTTTGCAAATCAAAAACAAATTGCTATTAGGGAAGTTGGAGGAGCAATGGCTCCTATCTGGAGGAGTTACTATTCTTGTGTAAGAAGTATTATATACGTAGTAGATGCAAGCAACCTCTGCCAAATTGCAGCAGCAGGGGTTCTACTGTATACAATACTTGCAGAGTCCTCTCTACAGAAGGTAAAGGTATGTAATATTTGCATATATTCATAATTACATTCTGGAACGTTCTCTTCATTGATGTTAACAATACTCCAAATTCCCTCAATATGTCATGTTTTAAACCAGGGATATGAGCTTTAAATACTCTTGAAACAAATGGAGATGGTAATATATCTAAAGTGCACACAGTTCATTTACTTCCATTATAACCAACCATATTCACTTGTTTACAGAAACTGAATATACTTTTGCAGTGTGAAGATGTCTTCTGATATATGATGCCTGTGGCCTACAAGGTTTCATTATATAACACTGCATGAACCTGGTATAAGTGCCAAACTTGTCAAGGTTTGCTTGCTTTTGAAAGCATGCTTGCTGCATCATAATCAGAAACCCCAGTACCAATCATTTATTGCAAATGTTGTACAAAGATGAGAGATCTAGATGCACATCTCATTTCCTTATGGTGTATTTTTATGAAGCCATGATACACAACCATAATTCAAAAAATTTTCCAATGCTCATAATCGTAAAACAGAATGGGAAATAATTTGTGTGTAGTTTGATAGCTTTGCCACAATACTTGTTCATCTGCTACCTAATGTAATTGATTGTAATAAACAGTCTGGAATAAGTTATATGGATAAGTGAAAATAATTTTATTGAAAACTGAAAGCTTAATTGAATCAATATATGTCAGTATATTTACTGATGTTTTAAGTGGGTCATATCTTAATATTTAATGAGTCCCACGTACTGCTTCTAGCCAGTAAGTATTAGCTGTAATATCTTTTATAACTGACATCGGATTACTTACAAATGTATCTCTCTCTCTCTCACACACACACACATACCCACACACGGATTTGTCAGTTGGTGCAAGGCAAGATGATCTCCACAGACCTGGTGCAAAGCTTACAGATCATTGACAAGTAGTCTGCTGTTTTGGGATGAAAATGGATAAGAATGTACCAGTCGAGTGGAAGGGTTTACTCATTAGCATGAAACAGTTTAAAGTAACATGAAAAGAATACCTTTTCCTTCATGCTTTCAGATGAATTTGCAGACACTAAATATGCATTCCATTGTAAATTTTTTATATAAATTTGTACATGCATTGTGCATGAACATGTACACACACGTATACACACACACACACCAATTTGTATGCAAACTTCTGCCTGTATATTGAAACAACCAATATATACAAATTCCAGATGAGAAGGAAATGTACCAAAGGATGATGTGTTTTGGCTGTCATCACTATGCAATGTGCTGATGTGTTTTGGCTTGTCATCACCGTGCAATGTTCTGATGTGTTTTTGTCATCACTATGCAGCATGCTGATGTGTTTCGGCTGTCATCACTGTGCAACATCCTGATTTGTTGAGTCATTTGAACCATCAACAAAATATTTCATCAGCAGTAGGATGATGGAAGCTGTTGCTAGTTCTGTACACCCACCCTGCCACAGGCAACAGGATCCACTGCAAGTTGTACACTTCTACCAGGCTACACATTGCACATCCCTGAACACTGCAGTCTCCACATCACACTCTGGTGTTTAATCAAGTAACCAGATACTCAGAAAGTTGGCTCGTGGCTTGGGAGAGTTCGTTGGGTGGTTTTTCTGAGCCTCTTGAGGCAGACGCTGAGATAGAACTTTAAATGAGGCTGGGACTGCTCCCTTCCACATCATTTCCAAATCATGTTCACTATCATTCAGTTTTTTGATGCCGTCTGGTGTGAGTGATCATTGGTGTTAGCAATGCATGGCCAGGAGAGCTTATTAAGACCAACCACCACAACAAAGCTAGGAGGTCCATAGTAGTAACTACGATACTGCAAAACATTCTGTCCTTCCAGGTTCTTCTAGTACTGTCCAAGATGGATGCATCGTACCGTCAAATGAGAAATGAGGCACTGCTCATGCTACAGTTGGCACAACTGAAGAAGGAAGTATCACAAAACATTACAGTAGTGGAAGCAAGTGCTATGACAGGAAAGGGAATAGACAGCATGCTAAAGTGGCTGCAAGGCGACAGAATTGCCTCTCCAAAGTCTAGCAAGTGACTAGTTACTCTGTATGTAACATCTGCGTCTGGTGATGACACTTAACAAAAGTGTTAATTGAGAATGGTACACATGCAGTGAAACACCTGGTCTTCCTTCAAAGGATAGCAAACCACTGGCACCACTGTTAAGTTTCACACACACATTTTTCAGCTGGCACCAGTGATCTGCGTACGAACAGACAAGTGAATTACATTTTTTGCAGATTTCATAGAACATATAGTTTCTGGGAGAGCTGTCATTTCGGGATGGATGCCACTTTTGGCATTTCAGACTTCTTATACTTGGTGGAAGTTGTGCTTGCATCCTACTGTTTGATTAGTTACTTGAAGATTAGTGAGTGTGAGAATTTTATTCAATAATTTATAAGATATTCTCATTTTGACTGCATTGTGTTTATGTGCACTTGTGATATCTGTGTGATTTTAGAGGATCAGTTAAGGACTTTGCATTAGCTGTATGTAGGTCCTACAGTTCTCGAAATTAAACAGAATCACTGACTTCTTACTGCCTCAAAGTGAAAAATAACACACCAGATCTGGAAAAATGAGGCCGTAATAGTTTTTACCACCATCTCCTACAAGCAACTTGTGTGGAACTGGATTTCAGCACTAGCCATTGCAAAAACCAAGCTTCAAAGTTGAATGCAACTGCACAGCAACTTAAATGCAACCTTTCAAACACAAGACTGCCATTAGAGGAACTTCCCAAGCTTTTGCAAGTCAAGATTCATACTAATATACTGAGAACTCTTTAATTTTGTGCTGCTGGAGAAATATTTTGTACTACCAAATAATTAATTATTAATCACGTTTTAATATTATTATTTTGTACAAGCACCTAATTTCCTATGCATTACTCATCTTAAAAGCAATAACACACTGGATTTGTAGGTATCAGGAAAGTAATTAGGAGGAAATATGTTCTTATTTCAAAACAACTGTGGGTAATGATGCTGGATCCTGGCCAAAAAAGGTTAAGAACCCATGGTCTAGGATATTCTGTGGCATCACAGAAAATGCAAAAAAATGAAATTGTGTAATCAGGAAGTGGGAATTGTTAAATATAAAACAAAAGTAGCCGTACTTACCAAACATCTGATCTTACATTGTGTCATCCCAAATGGTATTGTGCACCGCCACTGCACATAAACTGTTTAGCCATACAGAACCAAACACTGGCTATAGTCCATGTACAATGTACTACTTAAAAAAAAAATCAGAGGTTGACTGAAGTCATAACAAAGGTGTCAATTACAGTATGCTCTTGTATAGCCCTCAGCTGAAAGACGCACATTGTTGCAATACATGTAACTGTGTCCACTTGATTCTGAAGGCAAGTTTTTCCTTCTTTTGGACTCCTGAAATATATTTTCTATCACATTTTTATGACTCAGGTTCTCTGCCATCTCTAGAAGTATGACTAATTTTGTGGGATATGTGATTCCACTGTCAGGAGGTTATGAACAAATGCCTACACAATGAAGTGCCCCCTGACACAGGCACAAGTTGTCAGTGGTATATCCAAATTTGTACTGGTCATATGAAAATAATGTCAAAAAACAAACTTGGTGAAAGCAAACATAGAAGTTTATTGCTATGTGATAGTCTGTAGGTTTCTGGGGCACTCTGAGTGGGGTGCCAGTGGAGTGGAGTGCAGTAAGAGCCCTCAACACACCAAAAACATCATGGGTCCACCAATGAGCAGTGTAGACTTGAAACAGCTGTCATACCCCAGCTTCCACATTTTTTCTATTCTCGCTGCACAAGTACATGATAACGTAAAACAGTCGCACACAAGGACATGAATTATAAAATATACAGTTTAGTTTCAACTATGGCATCAAACAGCAGCACAACAATTATGACAAAAGAAAGAAAATAGAGGCTGACATTAGATCGCACAAATATGACAAAGAAGAAAATTAAATATTGCAAAGACAGTGCTCACAGATGCAGCCGATACTAGTAGTAGTAGAAGAGAAGGAGGAAGAAGAAAAGTGCAAGAACGGGGAATACAAAACAAAAGGACAAACACAAACTACAAGCTGGAACCAGGGAAGAAAGAATACCGATCTAGTGACATTTTCTATGCAGAAATGATAACATTCCTATCTTTGTTGGATGGGGTGGGGTGGGGGGAATCTTTACAGATAATTTTCAGCTGCTGGTGGAGCTTAAATTATATTACCAACAGTACTGGAAACAAACAAGCTGGAGCTAGCTACCTTCATGATATCACATTGCCACACATAATGACATTTATTGCCTTAGCTCTACGGATGGGACGTGACATGACAGAGAAGCTATAAGACTCCTGGTCTAGGCTTGAATAATTTCATTCTCTGCCTTGTACTAACACCATGGAATGGGACAGATTCTTGCATGTACTGTGATTATTGAACTTTGCAGACTATCTGGAAGATCTGAGACAAACAATATGACCAATTATGGGGACTAAGGGTAATGTCTGATACACTGAACCAGGCCTGTGCCAAATTTGGTACACTCTCTGGGCATTTGGTAGTAGACAAGGCAAATGTAGAATTCAGAGGCAGTTTTATATTCATGTAGTATATTCCCAAGAAATGTTTTGATGTCAAAATTTACAAACTCTGATCACTCAAGGCACACATTAAGCATTAGAGAATAATTAAGGACAAGAAGACTACCACTGGCAACATGATGGCGACACATTCCACTGTTACCAAACTGACTTGCAAAGTTGTAGGTGTAGGGCACAAAATTTTTATGGCCAATTTGTTTTCTTAACCCACACTTCTGATGGCCTGGAGAACAGGAAAATATATCGAAATGGGACTACTGCCCCATTGAAAAGGAAATGCCCTCTGACTTTCATATATATATATATATATATATATATATATAAACTGAAATTGAAAAGGGGTAACGTATAAGTAAGGATCAAGGAGGCTTACATGCAGTTGTGTGGAAAGAAAAAAGAGAAGTCTTATATGCTCAGCAATATGGATAAAACTCCAACAGAGGGAAATTTTTGTGATGAAAGGAACAATAAATTGCATCCACACATTGCAGAACACTGCAAGACACACAAGGGGTATGCTGATCAAAGAAAGTGAAAAGCAAACAACTATCTGATGACAAAAGTTTTTTCCCACTTGCTGGACCTTAACAACAGTAAACAGTTGGATTCTGATACCTTCATGTGGGGCTTGACATTCTCACTGAGATTTCAGACTTCCCTTGGTGAAAAATCTGATGGAAGAGGCAAAAAAGATGCCACAATGGCCTTGGAAATCACCAAAACATCAGAACTCTGATTACAGTGTAGAACCATGAACCACAGACTGTTGTAGTTGGGTGGGTGGAAGCAAGAATGTGCTGTTTAGACAGGAAACAGTAGGAAACCAAACTGACCAACTACAGCATGGAAACCACTTTTCAATGAACCTGTGTTCTTTGTAATAAAATATTATGCAGTACAAGAGTTTCAAACCTGCAACAGTTGGTCTAGTGCCACTATAGGCCGAATAGAGTTTCACAGTGTATTATTTATTATTTGTAGCAACAAATGCACACGCGCACATGCGCGTGCGCGCGCGCGCGCACACACACACACACACATATATATATATATTACAATATTCAATGATATTACAAATGCTCCTACATGTTTTGGTGCTTCTGCACAATCATCAGGGAGCTTTGAGACTGTGTTTGCTAAAATTATAAAATATAAAAATTATATAAAGCAGTAGTTTATATTGTATGGTAAAATCTGTGCTGTTGATAGAATGTGGTAGTGACTGCATATGCGATTCACAAGTCTGTAGTGAATTAATATGAAGTATAATTATGAAATTGTAATTATAATGAGATATGTAAAGAATTAATTTACATTGATTTGATGGACTTACCATTTTGCATATGCAGCCACTACCACATTTATTCAACAGCACAGATTTTACCATACAATTCAACCTACTGCTTTATATAATTTTAATATTTTATAACTTCAGCAAACACAATATCAAATCTCCCTGAAGATGGTGCAGAAGCACCAAAATATGTAGGAGTGTTTGTAATATAATTTAATGTTGTAATACATATATATGCATTTGTTAGTACAAATAATAAATAATAAACAACAAAAATGTACGTATGAACATAAAAATAACAGTTTGACGTTTCATGCACGTGAAGTATACGCAACAGGAATTCTGTCCACATGCAGAATGTTGCAAATTTTTTAAAAAAGTGAGACAAGTGAAATCTCAGGGTTTATGTCTTGCGCAGCACAGAACGGTAGTTAGTTACCAACATTTCAGGACGACCTGTCGAGCCTGTCTTCAAGCGTCAAACAGTCCAAGAAGGCAGATATTAAAGTGAAATCTGATTTTCAACAATATTCACAACCGGGCAGGATGAACATATAATACATTAAGTACTTACAAACCCACATGGGTCACTCTTTACACAGTTTCATGATGAAGCCATTTATACTGAAGGCTAAGAAACAAAATGTTGTCGGTAGGAGGGTCATCCTTCGATCCAGGACAGTACTACTGAAAGTCATGCTCTCCCTGCCACTAGCAGAGAACACTTCATATGTTCCCTCCGTAATTTAACGTAACACTTTGTCCTTTGTGCCAACAGGTGATTATATTTATGTAATTACTTCTTCCTTCTACAGTCACAAAGTGTGGCTGATAAAACGATCCATCTACTGAAGAGAACACAACACTAAGGTGTTACCAAATGATAAAGGCTCCATATGAACCTCTAACAATGCTTACATATGTTTCTTCTCCCACGTAACTACCTGCAGCTTACACAAGAAAAGAACAAATTCAGAACTGCCTTCATCTTTGTAGCCACATCTCAATTAAACTAGACTGAGTACCATGAGACACTTCATCATTTATTTCAAAGACCCAGGTCAAACACACACACACACACTGCTCCTCAAAGTCTTGTTTCAATAATCAGTGTATCCTTGTGAGGTCTTCAACAATCTTGACAAGATCATCCACTGTGGCATCTTGCTTCATCCCACTCCCATTGTCAACCTGAGGATTGTACAAACCAAACACAAGCATTAGATTACTCTGCTTATTTGTTAAGACATACACCGTTGCTTGCCCCAGAGGTACAAATATATTCATAATATGTCTTATAAAATTCTTTTTAGGTGCATCTGCATCCCTAGGGTGTGCTCTACTTTACCAAGATCCCTTCTAGTTGTGTTTGTATCCCTGGGGGGAGAACATTAGACTCAATGTTTTGGTCTGTCTGTCTTAACTCAATAACCACTGAACAGATCTTCATGAAATTTGATAGTGGGGAATAGTGGATAGTGGAGAATATGTTTCTTTACCATTTTAATATGCCTGATATAATTATCTTACAGTAACTGCTTTCAGTATAAGTTCTGCAACACTGGAGAACTTACAGCTGTCACTCATTAAGCAAACATGTGGATGTCACTGTATAACCATCAGCTTTACTGCTGATAATTCAGAACTTTGTACTTCAAGGTAAAGTGACTACCCAATACCCATTTGCTTATGCCAACACAGGACAAAGGGAACTGTTCCACTTGATTTGCTAAGTGATAACCAGCTGTGAAAGTAAAGACAAAAAACAGGCATTTAAAGGGCTCATCCATTTATTAGGGTGGATGAGCAAGATGGCTTGAATAACAGAAAATCTATACAACCGTTATAGTTAGTTTAAGTTTTATGAGATGTTAAAGTTTTATATTTAACAGATTGGATAGATTTGTTTTAATTAGTAACTTAGTTTGGGTGGAATGGCGAGTGTAACAGATTTGTATAGCAGCTTACAGGGATAGGGGGTTAGAGAGAGTGAGAGGGTGACAGAGAAGGGGGGAGAGAGAGAGAGAGAGAAGACCAGTAAGACACGGGGAGATTATGCTAGTGTGATACAGGAACAGCATTACGTATGTGAGCCAATAGAAACAAAGCATTCAAATTCTGACTGTTGATTCTATTAGGGAGTAGTGGGATTTAAACAGTTAGTCAACTGGGAGCAGTAAGAATATTTAAGGGGGGATGGATTTGAACTGTGCGAGTTTGAAACCTTAACGTAAGTAAGTAGTCCATTACCTATCCAGGATGTGAGAAGTTGTGTACATGATACCAAGGCTAATAGTGCATAGATTTTCAACGGCCCCTCCATACTCGCAAACATCTGTAAACTTTAATAATCTGGTGAAATAATACAAAGAATACTTTATGGTGTACAGTTATTTATTCCCGATTTGCTACTTAGAACATTTAGATTCCCTGAGATTTAGACATGCGAAATGCCTGATGAGCTGGGTTAGGTTATATCTACATGGGCAGTCCAGTGCGGGAGAACAATATGACTGGATACGATAGATAAGAGGCAAGGAGGAAAAGATAAAAAAATGAAATTGAAGGTAAAGACAGTGGGTTCTGCTGCACATTGATGTGAATGGCTGCTGGCACAGGAATGCCGTTTTCCTGACACCATGGCATTCCTGACAGGTAGCTGGTTTCACACTGCTGAATGTTACGAGCAATGAAGCTGTATGTTCCTTTAAGTGACATCTGCAGACAATATCTTGCGATAAAGAGGACTGGACAAAGAAGCACTAATAAGATATGTCTGGCTTTATTGCCCAGAACATGGCAACCACATTAATCTTAAGCACATCCAGGTGTTGGTACTTCAACACCTGGATGTGCTTAAGATGCCGCCTTCCCTGTTTTGAAGTGCTGATGCACACCAAAAGTAAATGCTGGTGTGCATCAGCACTTCAAAACAGGGAAGGTGGCATCAGCTAAGCCAATCATCCTTACCCTGAAGAAACGGAATACACAGCCTAGAGGTTCTGACACATGTCACATCTGTAAGTCAGTCCCCCTAGCTTCACTTTTATCTTTTTCTTTTCCTTCTTTTTTCCTGTTCCTGCTTGCCACCATTCCTGACATCATCATCATCATCATCATCATCATGTCCCTCATTTCGATAAAAGTAACATACCTAACCCTACGGGATATTTTCCTAACTTAATGGAACAAATCCAGTTGTGTTCTAATCCAGAAAAGGAAGAAAGCAAGGGGGAAAAAAAGGATAAATCATCATGTTTTGAATGATTTATTCTTTTTTCCTTTTATTGTATTTTTTATAACTTTTCACCCAGAATTAGGATTATCAGTGAATGACAGTATACATTTAATAAGTAAACAAATATATTAATAGGAACAGTTCAATCACCTGCAAGCCAAGCGCCACCTCCTTCATCTTGCTGTGAGACAGATCCAAGAAACTCTCTACTAAGTCCCCATCAATGAAGCCTTCACATGGCTCTGTCTTGATGTCTGTGTTGAAACTTCTCCAGAATGAGTGCTCAATTTTGCCAACTGACTTGATAACGTGTGTCAGCTTTTCCTCCAGTTCACGCAAGAAATCATAAAAGTCTGCCGGAATCTGAGTCACCAAACCTGCAGAAGTAATGCATCCCAAAGCTAAAAACCCCTCATTCCAGTTCACACCGTCACAAACTATGGATGGAGTCCATTACGGTGAGAGTTTGTAATGGTGCAAAAAAACTGCCATGATAGTACAGGATCATTACAGCCAGAGCACCATACTGCATCCAGAATGAAATGGTATATGTGGTCGGACAATAAAGTTCGCGAACTCATCACGGTAAAAGTGCTACATACCTCATTGCTGAATACCACCATGGTCGCCTTCAAAGTACTCCCCTTGGGAAGCTATGCACCGATGTCAGCACCTAGTCCAACTTTCAACACAATTTTGGAACTGGTTTTGTGGAATGGCCTTCAGAGCTGCCGTTGTATTACTCCTGATGTAATCAATGTCATCAAAATGCCTTCCTTTCAAAATTTCCTTTATCTTTGGGAACAGAAAAGTCACTGGGGGCTAGATCTGGTGAATAGGCAGGGTGTTCCAACACAGTTATTTGTTTAGTAGCTAAAAACTCCCTCACAGACAGTACCGTGTGAGCAGGTGCATTGTCGTGATGCAAGATCCATGAGTTGTTGGCAAAAAGTTTGGGTCGTTTCCCTCTAACTTTTTCACGCAACCTTTCCAGTACTTCCAAATAGTAAACTTGGTTGACTGTTTGTCCAGTTGGTACAAATTCATAATGAACTATCCCTCTAATATCAAAACAAGTCAGCAACATTGTTTTGACTCTTGATTTGGACCGACAGAATATTTTTGGTCGTGGGGAATTGGCAATCTTCCACTGTGCACGTTGCTGCTTCGTTTCATGGTCGTATTGGTAGACCCATGTTTCATCACCTGTGATGACACAGCCCAAAATGTAATCTTGCCTCTCCAAAAGGTCTTGGCAAAGTGTGACTCTTCTTTGCTTTTGTTCTTCAGTGAGCTCCTTTGGGACCATTTTTGCACACACCTTCCTCATGTCAAGATCTTCAGTTAAGATTTTCCTAACTGTTTCTCTGTCAATGTTCACTTGCTCTGCTGTGCTCCTGACAGTCAGCCGACTATTTTCACGCACAACTTGATGAATTTTTGCAATGTTTTCTTCAGTTCTGCTTGTTGCTGGCCGTCCTGATCTCTCTTCGTCAGTGACACTTTCCCTTCCCTCAGAACAACGTTTCACCTACCTGTAAACTGCTGTTTTCTTCATAGCATTTATCCCCGTAAACTTGCACTATCATCTCTCTGATTTCGTTTCCACTCTTTCCAAGTTTAACAAGAAATTTAATGTTCGTTCGCTGCTCTAATTCAAGCTCCGACATTCTCGCGGCAGCACAACAAAACGCATGCAGACAGTAGTAGATGCCACTCAGAAAGAGACTGCCATAGATCAACAACAACACAGCTGTGAAATGCTGATATGTCAATGTCATCAAACCATACTAAAGCTTTTGTCCAGTGCTGCCATGGCAAGCACATGGTGGCGAGTTCACAAACTTCATTGTCAGACCATGTATCTTAATGAATATAGCAATGTGGGGTGCTAATACAAGAGTTAAGAGCTTCTGTTGAAGGCTGAAACAACAAGTTAATCCAGTTAGTGCAGTAGAATTTGGTACAGCAATAAAAATCTAACAGACATACTTCATAACAGTGAGAATTGCTACATGGAACATAAAAAATACGATAAACTGAAATGCCCTAACATGGCGTCACATTTGTATACCAATGAACCAAGGCATGAGCTGTAAAGATGTACTGATTGTGACTATATTTATATATTACTGTTCTCAATTTGTGTATCTTTCAAAATCCCAAAATAGGACACTCTTGTTACATAACAGCTCACAATCATACATTCCACACAAAGACTATGATTGCTCAAATACTGCACTATACTATACCATACTGCACTGTCCTCTGTGACTAACACAGGCAGAACCACTACATACTCTTGTGAGAAATGACAGCTTTGAAAGTAAAAGTGGGAGAAGAAGGGACGAAATATCCCTCTGGATGTGTTCCTTCCCATGAAGTTCATAGACCACCTGTATACACAGGTGTTACACTGTGTTACTCTGTGCTGTTGCTGTGGTTTCACCTTTCCCCGTGTTCCCCCTTCCCTATTTCTTGGCAGCCCCAAAACATATCACAACAGAATGGTGGGTTCTCAAGCACTCTCCATCCCCCAAGGCAGGGGCCTGGCCTGCAATGGGGCCTCGTATGTCAGATTAACTGGTGTGGTATTTCTTTGGGTGACAGGGCACATAAAACAGGGTCTTGCAACACCCTGGTAGTCTGCAGTCTATGACTCTGATAAGTCAGGCAACAGCACTGCCCCAGAATGTTTTATAACAAGGAGTTGGAGAAAAATGTTATCCCTAACTCCTTTGTTTGTAGAAATAGTTAAGCTGGCCTGTGAACTTTCTTCTCGAAACCACACACACATGACAGCATTACTACAGCCTCCAATACTTTCTGGTTATATATCCTCAACATAGATGTGTGTGTGTGTGTGTGTGTGTGTGTGTGCGTGCATGTGCGCGCGCGTATGTGCGCGTGCACATGCGCACAGGGGAACCTGTGGTTAGTATGACAGTGGACCTGCAGCAAGAACTGTTAGAGGTAAATAAAAAATCACTTAATGGACATACATCAGGTGAGAGACAGTGCAACAAATCCCTAGCAGCATGTACATTTACTGAAATGAGTTTACTTCATTTTTCATCTTCTCTGGGACAAACTTCAATGCTTGTGAAAGCAGTTAGTGTGGCTGTGTAAATCCCCACAGTTAGCCTTGTCTTCCACCACTTTCATGGATAAAGACATTTCAGCATGTAATGTTGTGCTCAATAATTATCGAATGGTATTCAAAGAACTGGATAACAATCACCAAATATACTGACAAGAAAGTATAAAAAATAACAAAACATACTTCAAGCTACAAACATTTTTTAGAAATAAAAATAAATCTAAAAAAACTAAAATTAAGGCTGAAGAACACAATAATAGACAAAACTTTAACATATGTATCAGAAACCTGGATACTAACAGAGACAGATAGAAAGCAAATAAACATTTTTGAAAGGAAAGTGTACAGAAGAATTTTGGGCCCAGTATATGACAATAAAAAAGAAAATTGGAGAATATTAACCCATAAAGAAATTTATGCAATGGTTAAAAAACCCACTATAACACAGACAATAAGGTTAAATAGATTACATTGGCTGGGGCATGTACACGGAATGGAAGAAAATATAATCCCCCAAAAATATTATATATGAATATGGAAGCAACAAGGCTGAAAGGTACACCAAGAAATAGATGGAAGATGAAGGGAGGGAGGATGGAAGACTAGTTGGTGGAAAAGGGTGGAAGGAAAGGGTATGTAACAGAGAGGAATGTAAGAAGTTCCTGAGAATGGCAAGGTAGCGTCGCATTCTGCATGTGCCAATGGAATGAATGAGTGAATTCAAGGAACTGGAACAGCTGCAGCACCAGGATCTGTAAGGTCCCCCTACATCATACACAAAGGCAGCTTTGTTGTCAGGTGGTGAATGACACTGTTGCAAGCCACACTGATGTGCTTGGTCTGGTGGTGGCGACTGCCCTTGGTCCTCCATACCACCACTTCATTTCATCAGCTCCACATGGGTCACCACTTGGTGATCAACCCTCTACCACACATTCAATTACATTCTTCTCATGGCCTCACCTACTGTAAATCAAGCCTCTCACACACCTTGCTACTGGCTCGCCATCTATTCTGTCCAGCCAACACTGGCCAAACCTAGCTTACATATCTTCACTACTGAACCCTCCTTGACATTCTTGATGGACTATGGGGCATGTAGTGGCACAGTTGGTTGAAACACTGTGCTACAAGCAGGAAGATCATGGGTTTGATTCCTTCCAGCCACACTTTGGCGCTGTGGTTGACTCAGCCTCTAACAGAAATGAGTACCAGGAATATTTCCTTTGGGGGATTCAGATGGCTGGTGCATAGGATTGAAAACCTTAACCCTTCATGTGCCAACTGTCTCAAAGTCTGGGAGCCTCAACCTCCTGGAACCCTCCGGGTTTGTAATAGGCCTGTACAGAAATTGCTGTACATTTCATACGTGCACTCAATAGTACCCAATAAATTTACTGTACACTCTGTTCAACAAAAATCATGCGGTCTGATATTTTGTACGTCTTGCTCAGGCAGTGACATGACATGCATTTGCCATCATAATTCGAGTCATTTTACTTTCCCCATACTTGTGCATTCATGGTGTTTCTCTGTCTTCTATTCATTTCAATTAATCACGCCACGTATATATTAACCAAAGACACCAATACAATTGCTTAATTTGAAGTTAAAACATGAATTAAATGTCATTAATTTTCCGAGGCATGTGGCTTGCTAGCTCTGCTTCCACGGATGGATGTTGCGAAAGGGTGGTTGTTTGACGCACCCAGAGGTAGCCGAGCGCGTTAACGCGTGATGGCAATATTCTTCGGAAACAAACTACATTAGTTCGAGTCCCAGTGAGAGCATATAATTTTTTCTTCTTGAATATGTTTTATACTCACAAACACTCAATTAAATTATGCAGTAACACATCTACTATTTAATTATATGTTTCAAAAGTTCATCTTTGCTGCATTTGCGGGGTTAGAAATTAGTGCGACACAGATATTTCTGTAATTCTTTTTGCTTTATTTACCAACATTCTAATTTAGAGGGTTCGTGTTCAAATGGGACTAAAACCAGGCATGTGAATCTCGTTGTTGCTTGCGGGCTGTAGCAGGTCACGAGATCTGACATTGGGCTGCACGATTTGAATCATTTACAGAAAAGAATTTTTGAGTGTATAATGCATGTGGTGAGGAGTTCTGGACTGAGGGTGGTTTCACTCTCGCCTTGTTTCAGGGGTGGGGTTGGGGAGTGAAGTACTATTGGAACAGATGCAGCTCAATATTAGGTTTTGAAACAAGTTCATAACTCTTCTTCTGTGTGGCCTTCTAGTAAAAAATAACACATTTTTAAAAATGTGCTCTTTTAAAAGTCTTACTGGCTAAACTGATTATGGTGGTTATGAAAACCGAAATGCGCATTTTTTAATAATAATAAAATCAAAGGCAATGAAGAGCTTATGCTGGTTATTTTAAACTGTGCTTTGCTGCATGATCAATATGATGGATAGACCCCTATTTAATGACTTGTTGTAAGAATATTTATTTAAGAATGTTATTTAAAGAAGCCTACATTGCTTGATAAAACTTGTCATATGATTTTAGAACACTTTTACTAAAGGATTTCTCATTAAACTAAGTCAAATTTCTTTCAATTTTCTGCCACCCGAATCAAATGTCTTCTGCAACTGCATTATAGTAATTCACAATTTTCGAGCCGTGTACCAAAAAGGATATTACACCTGCTGCTGGTCGTGGGTGAAAACGTACGGTAGGGGATTATCCATGCACAAAAAATGACCTGCCGGCGACAATATGGTCATTAACCCTTATATGAATGTAGGCCGAATCCCTGTTCACGACATAACCACCATAATCAGTGTAGCCAGTAAGACTTTCAAAAATGCGCATTTTTTTAAAATGTGTTATTTTCTACTAGAAGGCCACACAGAAGAAGAATTTTGAACTTGTTTCGAAACCTAAAATTAGAGCTACACCTGTTCCAACAGTACTTCACTCCCCACACACCACCCCTGAAACAAGGCAAGAGTGAAACCACCCTTGGTCCACACCTCCTCAACACACACATCATACACTCAATAATTCCTTTCCATGAATGTTTCAAATCGTGCAGCCCAATGTCAGATCTCGTGACCCTCTACAGCCCGCAAGCAACAACGAGATTCCCATGCCTGGTTTAAGTCCCATTCAAAAACAAACCCTCTAAATTAGAATGTCGGTAAACAAAGCAAAAAAATTACAGAAAAATAAAAGAAATATCTGCGTCACTCTCATTTCTAACCCTGCCAATGCAGCAAAGATAACTTTTGAAACATATAATTAAATAATGGATGTGTTACTGCATAATTTAATTGAGTGTTTGTGAGTATAAAACATATTCAAGAAGAAAAAATTATATGCTCTCACTGGGACTCGAACTGATGTAGTTTGTTTCCGAAGAGTATTGCCATCATGCGTTAACGCGCTCGGCTACCTCCGGGTGCATCAAACAATCACCCTTTCGCAACATCCATCTGCAGAAGCAGAGCTAGCAAGCCAAATGCCTCAGAAAATTAATGACCTTTAATTCAGGTTTTAACTTCAAATTAAGCAAATGTATTGGTGTCTTTGGTTAATATACACACGGCATGATTGATTGAAATGAACAGAAGACAGAGAAATGCCACGAATGCACAAATATGGGGAAAGTAAAACAATTCGAATTATGATGGCAACTGTACGTCACGTGACTTCCAGTTCGGGACTTAGAAAATTTCAGGCTGCTTGATTTTTGTTGAACAGAGAGTATACAGTTAAACAGTCATTACAATGGACCTCTCATTCTAAGACACCCCATAATCATTGACTTTCACTGTACTTATCAACAGTTATAATATTAGAAACTATTCGCCATATGTTATGCATGTGCTGAAATGTTCTCAAGTTTCGGCTTTGTAACTAAAATGTAACTTGCATTTCTTGTTCTCCCATGAATGCAGTGTGTCCTACCCACCCAAAATAAGAGTGGGCAAAGAGTCAAGAGTACAAATTGCAGTCACAGTCTCTGTGGCTTAAGATGCATGTGCTCTCGAGGTGCCCAAACATTGGGATCACAGGACTTGCAAAACTACAGGCCTAGGAATGGACCATCACATGTGCAAGTAACCATACCAAATACTGAAAAATATTCATTGTTTGAGCAGCTGTTAACAGGAGTACATGAGAGAGGCAGTTCATGAGAGCTGATGCAGTAGCAATGAACTATCATGCTCCTCTATAAGGAATTTTATCCATTCCTCTATAACCCCATTCCCCCTTGGACCAGAAATCCTGCAGGGCAATGTAATGTGAAATGCCCACACTACACACAGGTCCTGCAGACTAAAAGAGGATTGTAACAGGAAGTGGGTGGAGACATTACTTTAACAAATGTGAACAAACCAATGGCTCCACTGACAGTGCCAAACAAAACACATCCCTGTGTTGGCGTGGATGACTCCCCTACATGCTGCATCACCAGAGACCCATGCCTGAAAACATTGACCATGTCCCCGAGATGGAACTGACCCACTTCTTGCATCTGCTGGCGCTCCTCATCTGTAGTGGCAGCACTGCAGGAAAGAAACCATGTGTCAATCAGCCTCTTGTTTAGTTGTGCAAACAATAAAGCAGATGCACCACACAACTGAACTTCTGTACCTGTCCTTCTGGCACACAAACAAGTTGAATGAATTTTCGGCTCCAAGGAATGTGTCATCATCCAGTATTTCCACCGCTGTCATCCAGTTGGGGTTGTAGTCCCTGGCCATCTGCAAATATCAGACCCAATCAGTAACAGCAACCACCATGCATCTTTATGTCTGTCAACAAGAAATAATGTGCTGCTGTGCAGTACAACAGACACAAGTTTCTTTCTCTTTAATATTATTCTCCCCTTCTATTCTAGGTTACTCATGAGCTTCACTTCATAATACATTGAAAGCAGGGTACAAGCATGGACAGTGCTTGGTAATTACACTCAAACCCAATGTACCAACTAAACAATATGACAGGGGTAAAGTTTCTAATGGTTAATTATATATCATTCATAAAACAGCCACTATCATAACCCACCGATATACAGTTTTATAGGAGACATTAAAAACTTGACTGATACTAAACAGACCAATGCCTTTGCATATTATGTAAATTTTACGAAAATATAAGGACAAGCAATTTGTTGGGGACAGAACATTTTGACAGAAGGTGCGTTTGTAACCCAACTGTCTAGTAATGTGGGAATCTCCGTTTGACAAATTGTGAGGGTTACAACTAATTGCTGTTGCATGAATGACATGCTGAACTGGCAAGAGTCTTATTTTTTCCTCATACACTGAGGAACTTTCAACAACTGATGCAAGATATATAAGCAAAAGTCTAAATCACTACCTTAATTTGTACGCTGTCCATTGTTTGAATAAAGAGGTGTACAACGTGTCACACATTTGACATCCATATAACTGATAAAAATTCAAAGAAATTATTCTTATGAAAGCACTAGAGCAATGTTAGCCCATTCACTAGATTAACCTATTTATCTGAATGGACGACAAAACTTTTCCCTAGTTTCAGATTTGCAAATGGTTGTATTGAATTAAAGTGTGTAATACAGCAGAACCCCAATTTAAGGTTTTTCATTTTTAAGATTTTCCTTCGTTTCAGGTTTTTCCCATATTTAATGCACAAAAATTCAGTCCCCACTTTTTCTGGAACCTCAATTTAAGGTTATGTTTACAGCACAAGCCTGGGCTGTGTGAATAACACCGTGATTATGGGCAACGGATGTGAATCATTGTAACAAATGACTGTGAACTCAGCACTGCACTATCAGTTCACAAGAGTCAGCAAGTATTCCACTGGTAAAAAAGCCTAGCACAGGAGTCACTTACATATAGGCATGTTTCCAACTCAAAAATGTTACTGGCTGATCATCACTTTGGCAGAAGAATGGACTCGCAGAATGTCATGTGCAGTGAAATGCTAGTTTCTTTTGTGAAAAGTTTTTGTGTTTCATAAAATAAATACAAATATAAAATTGATTTAACATAAATGCCATTAGTTTTAAATTCACAGCGAATATAATGTTTTTGTAACCACAGCAGTAACTTTGTGTCTGATTTTCACAGAACCCCCATTTAAGATTTTTCTATGGTAAAGAAGGCTGCAACTGGGGTTTAAATGCCACTATGTCAAAGGGTTAAGCCATAGGGAACTGATGCATATAGCACAGGGAGTATTTCTGTCATGTCCCACAGCTGGGTAACTATAGAGCAGCATTTCCAGATACAAAGCCTGCATGTGTTGGAAATTAGTCTGTTGTACCCTTTCAGTTCATCTCAACTTATTTCATGAAGAAGTCTTAAAGGGCTAACCAAAGCTTCTATGCAGGCCCTGAACCTACTTAAAATACTCCCCAGCACACAACTGAGCTCATTCTCACATACAGTGAAAGCTGTATCCATTGTTCCCATATGCCTTGTTTTCCCACAATTATGATTCAACAAAATATGCAGAAATGACTGAAGGTCAGGAGCCATAAGTTATAAGTTTGTGCTTAGTCATGCCAATGTTAAAGCTAACACACAACATCACTCTTTTGTTCATATATGTTTTCTACTGGGGGGGGGGCTCCTTATACTTCGGTAGATAAATTATATGTGTCAATTCTAAATTATCTCGGTACTGACTACATACTTACTTCTTCAAAACTGCCTTCCATTGTCTTGTACTGGAGGAGTGTCATAGAGCGCATGAGGTCACCAACCAGGATAAAGTCTCCCTTTGTTTTCAGGTAGAGTGCAATAATGTTGTTAAAATGGCTGCACTCTAGCCTTAGTTCCTTTTCTGCTGTCCACTCAAACAGTCGCACCTGTTAGCAAACAACCATCCCTTTTAGGTGCATTTGCACAGCATAGTGACCATTAGCTTCATAATGTCTGTCTGTTCATCTGCATGGAACACAATGATTCCCACTGGATGGTTTTTTGTCATATTTTGTATTTGGGATTTTTACTATAGTGTGTTCACGCTTTCAAGTTTTGGTTAAAACAGGACAACAATAAAAATAACACCTACATATGTTTATGACCTCTTGCCATGACTGTTCTTCACTGCTAAGATGAGCTGCCTTCTCTGTGAGTTAAGACATTAAGACAAAGAAACATTTCACAATCAAGGACAATGAACTGTAAACTACAAATGTCTGAGATAAAATGACTAAATCTCCCCACTTGCAACATCTCAATGATGAAAGCCTGTATATTCACTGCAAAGATATGAAGACACACTACAGTGAGTGTTACAATGCTCAGTGTTTTTCTGGGAAGAATACATGAATTTAACATCCAAGGACAATAACAGAGCGAACATACTGCAACTGCTATGGTCTATGCACATTTTCTAACTTGTTGTCCTACTTTCCTTATCTGGAAGGGTCTCACAATTGCACTCAAACTTTGTACTCCTCATATTTCATAATTACTTTCGGTCACTATTACAGACACAGTGGAGAACAGCTGCTCAGTCAGGACCCACTAATATTTTGGTGGTTGTAGCATGACAATATCAGTAACTGGCTTTGTACAGCATCAAGTACCTGAACAGGAAGTCCTCACAGCCTAATTGGAGGTACCATCGTACCTTGTGCTTGAAGAAATATAAGAAAGCCCCCCAAAAAACCTTAGGATACAGTAAGTAACCCAGCCAAGATGCAAACCAGGAATCTCCCAAACACAAGTCAGAGGCATTACACCAAGCTCCATGTGACCCCAGAATTTTCAAGATCTTCAGCAGCAAAAGCAGCGACAACAGACTATAGGGCATTGCAGCCTTGTTCTGACATTATCTGTTATCACAACACCCTTAAATTGTGTGCTGTGATAAGAGTTGTGTGGCGAATGACATAGCGACTTTGGCCCTGTACAAAACAGGATGCACAGTAACCCTCTACAGTAATACAGGACATCTTACAGGCAGCTCACTGCTCATCAATTATACATAACCTACAGCAATGGCAATATACTGTCTGTGTATATATTTAATACATAATTTATGAGAACTTTATGACAACACTGTATAAAAAACCTTGAAATGTAACACTACACCACATGAAATAGTGAACAAAGTTCCACCGCTACACTGGCACTTAAAGAGGATGGGAGACAACACACGCCTTCCCGACTAATACAAGTCCACGAACACATATTTGGTTTTGAGGTTCTTACAGCAGAGATTAAGTTTGTCTTGGATGCTGCACCATGCAGATTACTGTCGGATACCAGTATCCCCTCCCCATTCACTGCAAAACATGATAAAGGTAGCAAGTTCCCCAAAACAGTAATACCTGTCTACCAAATTTCATAGTGTTATATCCCACAAAAATGAGATCTTTACTGCTTGGAGCCTAATGTCATGTCTACATGTCACAAAGCATGATGCTTGGAACACTGAATGACACGTAAAGCTGATGCACAATCATGGCCATCATTAGGGAGCCCCATTTAAATTCTGGTCTGCTGCAAATAACAGTGAGCACTTAATTTTAGCACCAGATGGTTAAACATACACCTTCTAATATTAGTGCTATGAAATGCTATTGTGAAGCGCTTAGCACTCTTGCATTGTGTTCAGGAGGTCCTGGACTGCAGTCTCAGCCCACACAGGGGAAAGCTGTCTAATATTGGGAGGTTCCCTAACATGGGGAGGTGCATTATTTCATACCAGGTGGTGCTGCACTCCCTGCTTAAGAGCGTAAATGATCAAGCACACGAGGCTGTTCTTTGTAATCAAAGTATAAACAGTCAGCTGCTCAGGACTTTGGTACTGACTGGGCATCTTTGTTTTGGTGCACTGTGAAATTTTTGCTTATCGCTAAACTGTGACTCATGAGCCATTGAAGGTAAGCCATTTTTCTGAATTAGTTTGGTGCACACTTCCATGTTAAGTGCAATCTTAAACCCTAGCTTTGTTTCATAGGTACAATTTTATGTCCTTCTGTTTTATTCATCCTTTTTCTAGAACACCTGTTTGCGCCTATTATGGGGAGCCTAACATCGGGGCTCCCCATATTAGGAAGTCAGTACCTTGTGAGTTATTGCTTCTGGGTTATATAACATTACAGATGGCTCAAAGGAAAAAATGGGACCCCGAAAGAATGAAGTCAGCTATTGAGGCTATAAGGAACAAGGAAATGGGCAGCTACAAAGCATCCAGAGTTTTCAACGTACCACAAACAAACTAAAGCATTATGTTAGAGACCGGCAGAAAAGCTCAAGTGAAACAGTAAAAACAAAACTGGGTAGGAAGCAAGTTCTTCCTTGTGACGCAGAAAATGATCTGGCTGAGTAAAGGTAAAGGTAAAGCAGTCCCATTACAGGCCTGGAGTGGCCCAGAGGGTTCCTCTAAAAGTTAAGGTTCCAAGATTTCATGACAACAGCACAGGATGGTGGTAAGGTTGTCAGCCTTACGCACCGGCCGCATTTACCCCCAGGAAATACTCCTGGTACTCATTTCTGTTAGAGGCTGAGTCGACCCCAGGGCCATGGTGCGATTGGAAGGATTTTATGTCAATAAAAAATCCACTGACACCAGCTAGGATCTAACCAGCGACCTTCTGATTTGCAGCACAGCACCTTAACCATTGTGCTGAGTACTGTCTTTTAATGGAAAGAAAGTTTTTTGGCTTGACAATGGCAGATATCATGCGTCTCGCTTACCAACTTGCTGTAAGAAATGGAATTAAAAACCAATTTTGCAAGAGAAATGAAAAAGTTGGAAGGAAGTGGTTGAAAAACTTCCTACATCGTCATCCACAAATTTCAGTTACAACCCCTAAAGGTCTTTCACTCTCAAGAGTGAGGGCTTTCACTCCTGAATCAGTAGCTCAGTGTTTTGAACTCTATGAACCTGCAATGGACACCATTAAACATAATCCTGCAAGACTTTACAATTGCGACAAAACCAGCAGCACTATTGTACAGCACAAACACACGAAAATATTAGGATTGAAAGGCAAGCGTCAGATATGTTCCCTTAAATCCGCAGAACGGGGATCTCGTGTGACAGTCGTCAACTGTATGAGTCCAACTGGACACTTCATTCCTCCATTACTTGTATTTCCAAGAAAAAATATGAAACAAGAATTGATGAATGGCACACCACCTGGATCAAGCCACATGTGCCATCACTCAGGGTGGACACACAGCGAGATTTTTTCCCAGTGGTTTCTTCATTTCATCAAACATAAAAAGCTGACAAAAGAAGATCCTATTATCTTAGTACCGGACAGACACTATTCCCACACCAGGAACCTGGAGGTCATTACTTTAGCTTGAGAGAATCATGTTGACATCATTTGCCTCCCACCTCACAGCAGCCACAAAATGCAACCCTTGGATAAAGCTTTCATGGGGCCCCTGAAAACATTCTACTGCCAAGAAATTGGAAAATGGCTCCGTTCACACCCAGGGCAAGTCGTCACTGTCTACCAAATTGGCAAACTATTCAGAAATGCATACAAGTGAGCTGCAGCAGGCGAAATAGTGGCTAATGGCTTCTGGGCGACAGGCCTCTTTCCTTGTGACAAGAACATTTTCAGACCATATGATTTCCCTCTGTTGGCAGAGGACAAAGATGCTGCTCCTGTGAAACATCCTGCTTTCGTAAAGGCCAGCGATCAGCCATTATTCAGTTCTGCTAATCTTTCGCCGTTCACTTCTGCTGAGGCTCTTCGATCATCAGATATCAGCCCTGTGCCAAGCCTGAACCTAAAGCCAAATCCTCGTGGTGGAACAGCAAAGAAAAT
>Ga0123357_10001027_pt1 | contig 28586 bp, 15 predicted proteins | sample TergutEmb28metaG_FD_89873 | JGI IMG/M metagenome (GOLD analysis project Ga0123357, IMG submission 89873) | Embiratermes neotenicus P4 segment gut microbial communities from Petit-Saut dam, French Guiana - Emb289 P4 | ecosystem: Host-associated > Arthropoda: Insects > Digestive system > Gut ...
ATTTGTTCTGTTTCTCTTGTATGATATGTTTTTTTTTTTTTTATATCTTCTGTATGCTACAATAAAAATTACTGTATGATGTGCAAATAAACTTCACAAATGAACACTCAGTCTCCTATCCAGTGAGCAATGGGATATCTTTTCCATGTGTAAAGCAGTTCACCTCCATCTACAACTAAGGTTACAAATGTGTGGCACTAAACCTCCACTCTCCCTTATGTTTTCATTGTGTGGACCTTAATTAAACATAGAGAGGTTATTACATTTCATGTGTCATTTAAAGTAATGGTGTGTTTTCTGTTGTGGCAGTGAAAAACATCCACCTTAATCCCCTGTATTCATAGAGATGTTTTATTCTCACCCTCAAACATGTATTGTGAGTAAGAAGCAAGGCACCACCATTAAAATAAAATATTTGTTACATGAATGCATTTTTTTGGCTTTTTTTTTATAATCTGCATTTTAGCTTTCTAACATGTTTTCAGTCGCTCGGTGGAATGAAACATACGGCAACACAAGCACTGTTCATGAAACTGAAGTAGTAGGCTGTCCTTCAGTTCAGACGTGGTGTTACTACATTCCAGCAATGACTATAACTCAGTTTATCCTGGGTTATGCCTTTACTGCTGTTGGTTACCCAATTGGTGTTACACTTATCCAGACAATATTCTCCAAGATCCTTGGACCCCGGCCTCAGGTGCGTAGATATGGGTAAATAGTGGACAGGGTAGTACATAACGTACGTGAAGAGCATTGTGAAACAACGTTCTTCGCAGAAATAAAATTTGTCTGTGCACACTAAAAATGAAATTTTGAGTGAGATCAGTAAAATGGAATAACTATGACCTATTTTTTTTTAATAGAAACCAAACCTCGCTATTCTGAGTCTATCCAAGTGCTTCAACAGCAGCGAATTTTTAGATCAGGACTGGGATTGTGATATATCCGATCAGATCTTACTCAGACCTCAGAGTTTGAACAATGGGACAGTTCCATTTTATTAGGCACATTTGCAAAATTGTGAAAAGCGACTATTTGTTTCATTGTGTGTGTCTGTTTGTCCATCCATCCAACTGTCCGCAAGGAACAATTCGCCTGTCGTGGTCGGATTTTCAAGAAATTTTACATTTTAATATTTTTGAAAAACTGTCAAGAAAATTCAAGTTTCATTAAAATCTGACAAGAAAAACAGGTCCTTTACTTGAAGACCTCTAGATATTTTTGATCATATATCGCTCACTTCTTCTTAGAATGAGAAATGTTTCAGACAGAAGTTGTAAAGGAAATCAAAACACATTTTGTGTTCAATACCTTTTTTAGAAAATCGTCCATTTTATGAAATAATGTGGAAAAATACTGTGGATCAGGGCAGGCTACAGATGACAATGTGGCACGTGCGCATTATTTGCTTACTTACTTACTTACTCAGTTACTCCATGGAGCAGAGTCCTTCTTAAGAAAGTAACTGGTTCTCAGCTAGTCAAGAAATTCCCTGCATTTTATGGAACGTGAAGGTTCATTTCCACATTCACAAGTGCCTGCAACATGTCCCTATCTTGAGCCAGATCAATCCAGTCCATGCCCCTACATCCCACTTCCTGAAGATCCATCTTAATATTATCCTCCCATCTATGCCTGATCTTCCAAGTGGTCTCTTTTCCTCAGGTTTCTCCACCAAAACCCACACTGCATGCTAGTTAACTATGGCTAAACACGCACTCACAATGTGTAATACTTGTTACTTTTCCACTGGAACATTGGTTCTAAGAACACACCTCAATGTTACAATATATATACATTACCTGTCTTTTTTAATATATGCTATAGCTTGTTTCACACATAAGGAAAATAAATAACCAGATATAAAATTCACTAATCTGCTGCATGAATTTTGTCTTCTATACTGTAAGAGGACAATAATCAGGCAGCACAGAAATAACCTTTTACATCTGATTAGTCAGTCTGCCTATATATGAGATACAGGTGTAGCATTATACCAAAAAAAGGGACCGGGATAGCTCAGCCAGTACAGTGACTAGACCAAAGGCTCAACAACCTGGAATTCATGACTAAACAACTCCTAGGATGGGCAAAAGATTTTTCTCTGTTCCAATGCATCTGGAGTTGTTTTGGGACCTATACAGTTTTTTATTCAATCAGAAAAAAAGTGGTTATTTACTCAGGGTTAAAACGGCCAAGACATGAAGCTAATTGCTTACTGCCATCTAGTGTTGGGGATAATGAGTGGAATTATACCTCCAGTCCCCTGTACATTTTTGTGTTGTGAACAGGTACAACCTTGCTTAACACTATTTTAAAATGTTAAGGGAGACAGAGGGCAAGGTTTACCTTTTCAAGACAGCAGGCAACTGTACCTCTGTGTTTCTTACATGTAAACTATATCTGTACTTGTAACTTATACTTCCACTAACACCACTAACGAATCTGTTATCTTAGGAAGAATCTGCAAAGCCATAACCATAAGATAAATTTGTGGCAGGATGCTCTTTGTCATATTCTGGAAAGACATGCTGAAGGCTATGCCTTCTGTATCAGTTGAAATTGTAGTCTTGACTTCCCCTTCAAAACAATGTGGATCAGCAAGGGTTTGATGAAATATATCCTGATCAGACCTCAGATGGAAGTTGTGAAGACTGTTATGCTCTCTTGAATCCACATGGAGAGCTCGTTTCCCATGTATTAATGCAACTGACTGGCCAGTTACCATTGTAGTTATTATACATATTCATGAGCGTGGGCTGGAGTAGGTGCATCATCTGATTCATATCTTGAGTGTAAATTATATAACTTCCCCATCATGTTATTTTATAACCTATTTATTTAATGTTATCAAATTATTCTTCAGTACAGCAAATTGTTTCTCCATTACTTTCTTGCATTCCAGGGTTTGTGGATGGGGCTAATGACAGGTGCAGGATGTCTGTCACGTGTTATGGGACCAGTATTTGTTAGTTATATCTATACTCGTTATGGTACCATATGGACTTTTGGCATTACTGCAATAATGATGACTGTATCCATGGTGTGGCTTCAAGTAATAGAAAAACGACTGACGGTACCTGACCTGCCACCAGTTCCACCTCCTCCTGTTGAACTTCAAGTCTGTTCTTCTCAAGCAATGAATGGGAAGTCAACCAAGGAAGAATGTGCACCTCTGCAGGAAAAAAACAACTCAAACTGCATTTGTGAGGAAAAATAAATTTTAATATCAAAGTCAAATAAATTATTCAGTTAAACTTTACCGTGTAAAATGTGATACAAACTGAACTTTGTTTCTTTTACATGGAAAAAGACTTGATGAAAGTCCCTCAGAAAATGTGTTCTTTATAGCTTTGGTGATGTTTGATATTGTACTTTACAGACTATATCTTTTTATATTAAGGTGCAAATTATTTCACTTGTACTGATTGTAGTATTAGGAGAAGCCTACAGAAGTTATTTTTATATTTGATATGAAATAAATAATAAAACCTCTCATATAGGTAAGTAAAGTTAAAGGTAAAGCAGTCCCGTTACAGGCCTGGACAGGCCCAGAGGGTTCTTAGGAAGTTAAGGTTCCCAGATTTTGTGACAATGGCACAGGATGGTGGTAAGGTTGTCAGCCTCACGCGCCGGCCGCCTTTACCCCCAGGAAATACTCCTGGTACTCATTTCTGTTAGAGGATGTGTCGACCCCAGGGCCACAGTCCAATTGGAAGGATTTTATGTCAATGAAAAATCCACTGACACCAGCTGGGATCGAACCAGCGACCTTCCGATTTGTAGCACAGCACCTTAACCACTGTGCTACCGTGGTAAGGTAAGTATTTTGTTTATATTAGGTTGCTTTTTTAACTCTGTTGGACCAATAACAGAATACCACATTTAAAGCTCTCTACTTCTTGTTTTAACTTTTATAAATTAAGCACTTTGTGATTGTCAACAAACTGATATTTTAGGTGAGGAAATTTATGAATTGGAGACAATTTTGAATAAGCCAAATTAGAGGTGCTCTCATTACTTGTGTTACTATGTGTCCTAGTTTGCCTGTAACAGCCCCTACTTGGAGACTATGCCCAGGCATCCCATCGAGTTCATAATTCCTTCCTGCATCCCTATTTTAGTAATATTAGTTGATATACAAGGACAGGTATTTGAAACTAGAACTCACGCTGTTGTAATTGTGACTCGGCACATTAACTAATAACATGCAGTGAAATAGACATCAAGCAAGTGCCTTGTACATATATGTTGTCATGCTAGAAATATTGTTTTCTTCTTTGCTGGTAACAACAACACAAACTTTAAAGGAGTGAAAAGGCTATGTGGCAATAATGTGTACCTTTGACTCAAATACGAGTTTCATAGAGAAACTGAGGGTGTAGACTGTCCTGGACATATGGTACACATTTGTCTACAAGCAGTAGTTGGTGTCCCACCCATTAATTTTTAAGTTATTGTGGTGAAGAATTTAAAATACTTCCACATATACACACTGCATGTTACACAGTTGAAGTCCATTGAAATTTATCATTGTTGATACCACCAAGATTTGAAACATGAAAATGCTGGATTTGTTTCCCTGCAGCTGCTCACAGAAGCAGCTCGTACAGAATCAGTGGAGGAAAAGGCATTTGAAACTTGTTTGTTACCAACCGAATTAACTGCATTACTCTTAAAGTTGACAAAATCACTGTTGCTATGACAGAGGTGACCTGGGTATACAGGGAACTTTAGCAAATCTCAGAACATGAAAGAAACAAGGTTTTTCTCCAGGATAAAAAGTGGTTCAAAGAAATTTCATAAACCAGAAACATTACAGCTGAGATAACAGGAGTAGTAGTAGTTGATCTGTATGCAACATACATAATTTACACCGAAATGTGTAGATGGGACTTCAAAGTAATTGCGTCTTTCGGCTGGGTAAATAACAAGGAAGGTAACTGGCCTGAAGTTCACACCACTGCAGAATGGGTCAGTATTAAAATGAGACGGTCTGCAATTAATACTGATTATTTGTTTGATGAGACAGCAGCCAGGATTGTGCAGTTAGTAAAGCAACTGGCCTATGGGCTGGATGAATCCTGGCAGGGGCAAGGGACTTTTCTCCAAAACATCCAGATTGGCACAGGGGTCTACAGCCTTCTATTCAACAGGTACCAGAGATCTTTCCTGGCAGTAAAGCAGCCAGTTGTGAAGTTTACCACTCACCTCCACCTAATGCTGAGGTTAAGAATGAATGGAGCTGTACCTTTACTTCAACTGTTAGCATACATCACTTGACGGGGTCAACATTACCGTTTTTACCTGTACTTGATGAAGCATCTTGAGTAAAGAGGTACATTACCTGTCACTTATCTGTCATACTAGTGAATGTGAGAAAGAAACCATCAGCTATAAAAGGAAATGGGTCAGAATATTTAATCACTTTAGTGACAGAATACTGTATTCCTTTTCTCATTCTTATTAACAGTACTAAGTTCATCTTATCAATGCATGCAACATCAATATATGTAGAATATATGTTCTAAGTTATGAACACTGGTAACTTTACAAAAATAAAATGAATGAGAGTACAGCTGGAGACTTACTCTACTGCAAACTGAACTTCAATTTTTATTTATTTATTTTAATTTATTTCCGTACATCCCATTTAGGTATACGTACCATGGAAATGGAAAAGTCATGTACAATATGCAACTTCAAGCAACTTATAATTGGTATAACTAAAATCAGGTAGAAAAGAATACTTGTCAACTACAGGAATAACTTAGATAAATTAATTTTATACACAAGATATTAAAAGACCGCATAAAATAATACAGTAAATAAGTTTAAAAATCACAGTCCATATATTAGGATTTATATGTCCTTGTCCTCATTATATTCGAAGTATTCTTCAATTGAATCAAAAGAATGATATAAAAATCTCTTGAGATAATTTGAGTACTTCATATTGACCAAAATTTTTATATGTCATGGTAAGTGATAAAAAGCTTTAGAACCCGATATATAAGGTCCTTTACAGAATCTGGTTATATTAACAGTTGGTAGATGAAGATTAGTAATGTTCCTAGTGATGTATTTATGAAAATCCCTGTTTGAGGTGAATGAGTGTTTGTTTTTAACTGTAAATAAAATTATTGAGAAAATGTATTGAGAATACGTCATAATTTCCATGTTTTTAAAAGCTTCCTTACAAGATTTGCTTACTCCAGTGTTGGTTATGATTCTAACAATTTTCTTTTGTAAAATAAATAATTTTTTAAAATTGGAAGATCTCCCCCAGAAAATTATACCATAACTTAAAATGGAATGTAAATAAGCATAATAAATCGTTATTAGTGTAGACTGGCATAAAATATGTTTTAGATTTCTTAAATCATAACAAGCAGAGCATAGTTTGGTTGCTATCTGATCAATATGTTAATTCCAAGACAGTGTCTCATCGATAATTACTTACTTACTTACTTACCTACTCCATGGAGCAGAGTCCTTCTTGAGAAGCTAACTGGTTCTGCAGCTAGTCAAGAAATTCCCCACACTTTATGGAACCCAAAAGCTCATCACCGTATTCACAAGTGCCCGCCATCTGTCCCTATCCTGAGTCAGCTCCATCCAGTCTCCACCCCCTCCCACTTCCCGAAGATCCATCTTAATATTATCCTCCCATCTACGTCTGGGTCTCCCCAATGATCTATTTCCCTCAGGTTTCCCCACTAGAACCCTGTGCACACCTCTCCCCTCCCCCATACGTGCCACATGCCCCACCCATCTCATTCTTCTCGATTTTACCACCCGCACAAAACGATAATTAGTCCCAAAAATTTGTAATGTGAGTAGTTTTATGACAAAATAAATGCTGATACAAAATTAGCACATTCTGGTGCACAATGTGCACAGACAGCAGGATACAGAAAGGTGATAAACCTGCTTGACTTGAAAACTGTGATCCATAATTCAACATGAGAACAGTTTGGTATCTGAAGAGACAGAACCTCCTACGCCTCTGTGAATTGTGAAGGCTGTTTCTTGATCTGTTCCCCCAGGCAGATAAAGTGCTAAGGATGGGCGTTGATACAAATCCCACAATTGGGAGAAGTTTTGGGTTTAAGAGGACTTGATGAACTCATAACACTGTACAGGAAATTTTGATTTTCGTACAAGAAGTGAAGAGATAATTGAATTCATAAGACCAAAACCACCCACCCTTCTCAATACTGATTCTGAACCATCTAAATCTGATATGCTGGAGTTTGAAGCCTAACACTGTCCTGGTAACTTTACATTAATGTTTGTATTTCCAATTATACTTTATTGTATCATTATATTACACAGAATGTTCATAAATATCATTACTCTTTATTTAGGAGTTTATTTTTATTTACTTTCACTTCCAACAGCCATATTCCTTATCTCCATGAATCCCATACATTATTCTGTACACCACTGGGGATTCACTGTACATTTTTCAAGAGAAGTAACTCTCTACTGAATAAGAATTTACTTTACTTTAGTGTAGTACCATTGTATTACACTTTTTGCTGCAGAAGGTACTTGTGGACCTCCCAAACTAAAATTACAGAAAGGAATCATAATGCCGATGCATGGTCTAGCTTGAACAGTGTTTAGCTCTCAACATGTTCAAGAAATTACTTTCAATTACAGAATTACTTCTACCAAGGAAGCCTGCTCAAGAATGTACCTTGTATTACAGAATTACTCTTACCATGGAAGCCTGCAACTGAAACCAATCATGGGCCAGTTCAGCCATCAGAGGATGGACAGCAGGTATATGAACATACATAATTGGAACTTACGATTAACAAAGATTGATGGACTGATTTTTAAAGCTGCTCTGCAGGAATGTGATGTACCTAAACTGGGACTTATTAGCACTACCAGAGATGGATTTTCACTGTAGGGGTTGTATAAAATTTCAGTATTTTGTCTGTAAAAAACTGATTTATACAGATATACCATGGCAGAAAATATGATTTTGAACATATTATTCATAAAGTAAATGAAGAAAGCTTCACTGGACCTTACATGAGTGCCAAATCTAATATGTTGCCACTGCCGCCAGTTATGCTTCACTGATATTGAAAAGGGACTTGTATAATCCTAGGACCCTGCAGACAACAGTCTGGGAATCAGTGGTTTATACCAAAATGCAAATGTCCTATTTTTGGCATGAAGAACAGACAGAACTTTTAAAATTCTTATCTACTACAACAGAGAAAATGACAAAACTTCTATATTCTGTTTCCTATGGCTTTATTCACAACTGTTATGCAACACATATAAATTTAAAACATTTCTTACAAATTCATAAGTATACATGGGGTATAAATAGCACCAAAGTCACCCTGCACTACTGCTAAGAAACAAACTGACCCCAGTTTACCACACCAATATTACAGGTAGCGAAAAATACTACCTGCATACAAAGATATTCCATTTTGGATTTACAGAAACTAGTTGAAGCTATTCTTCAAAACAGATTCACACCACACAATGTATACTTATCTGACTCTACAAAAGTATACAATGATGCTCAAAGATAGTTCAAAAACCGTATAAAATTTGATAATTTTCATAATCAAGTAAAGTAATATAAATTTAGTATAAAAATAAGGCCTACCTAACAATAGGCATTAAACACACATCCTACTTGCAGTGTCATAAACAAGACATGTAACCAGTACACAAATTAGATGTATGTCCATATAGACTGTTTTCTGAAGGGGAAACATGAAGTTATATCATGTTGTAACTTCAATGTTGCTGTTATTAGCTGATTGAACTTTAAGGCATCTTGAAGATAAAACTTCTACAGTTTCCTTATTAACGCAACTAAGTTGACTATCTTATCCTGCAAGACAAGAAGGCTTATTTTTTTACTTAATTCAGTCAAAACTGCATTATATTAATGCAGTGTAATTTCTGTGCTTGCAGCACTAACATCCCTACACATTATGACAAAAGAAAGAAACTTCCATAGCCTGTATAAGCAATGCTGGATAAATTAAGATAACTTTGGTTCTGTCCAATAATTTCCCATTAAAAGCTATCCCATTACAGGCCTGAACAGGACCTTACGGCTCCAGGAGGTTGATGCTCCCAGAATTTATAGGCAATCGGCACATGAAGGTTGTCAGCCCTATACACCAGCTGCCTTTAACCCCCAGGAGATAGCTCTGGCACTCATTTCTGTTAGAAGCCAAGTCGACCCCAGGGCCATATTGCGACTGGAAGGTTTAAGCCAATGAAAAATCCCAACGATTTCATCGGGAATCGAACCCCCCCAACCTCCAGCATGTAGTGCAGTATCTCAACCAACTAGCATCACCATGCACACCATTAGTGCCCTACTGCCATTCGCTATACGACAAAACAGATGAACAGTTTTTTATGTTTTTAAGTAAGAGGACCTTTTCTTAACTTACAATTTCCCAGACCCCCACATATTAATAACTGTACTTTTGGGCCCTCTTAATTTATAAAAAAATACTGACAAAAAATATAAATTCAGTAACCACAGTAGATAAATTCACATAATTCATCACAATAATTACAGTTAACAGTAAAAGATGACAGACAAAACCAAGTGCAGGCTAGAGATGCAAGACTTGCTAATAATTATGTACATTCTCAGGGCCCTTGGAATACCCTTGTGGCCTGCTGGGATCTGTGGTCCACTGGTTGAGAACTACTAAGTAAATTTTTGTATTGCCAGTCAAAAGTAACACAACTGTACATTAACACAATAAAAAAAATATGAAGTCATCCCTGTACACACCATGAAGGAATATATGGGGAGAAGAGGTATAGATCCTCTCACTCTTAACCATGGCACTAGATGGTCGTGAGTAGTCAACTTTATGCTCCAGATGCTTTACCCTAGGGAGCCCTCAGTACCCATTGAATAGGGGGCTCAGTCACTATAATGACTACATTGTCCCAGTTCTTTTATTACAGTGAAAGACAAAATAAAGCTAAAGAAAGTGTGTAACCAAAACTGTATTTGCAACTCCATAAGTACTTTCACTAGATTAGCCATAGTTTTCCATGGTTAAGTCATTTCCTTTTGCACTGGCCACAACAATGACATGTTATGACACTGCCATGTACATATTATAAAACCTCACTCATTCTGTTGATTGCCAATGTTATGAGGAAATACTGTTCACAATGAATTGAAGTTCACACCTCGACATACGAAATCCAAGGCATACAGACCAAGAGAAATGAGACATCTTAAATCTTTAGAATTATCATATAACTTCTGTAACAAATAGTGTATTTGGAAGTAACTAACAGTATAATGATAATAAATTTACCACACTAACAGAAAACCTGGAATGATGAAAACAATTCAATGCATTCTGTTTCCTTAAATTATAATAAGCCTCTACAACCAGTTGTACTCCAGGAACAATCAGTCTCAATAATGTTTGCCTGTGTGATGAATGAAATTAGGTCAGCACACGCAGATACAGATGGCCCAAAATTAGGTATTCAATTGATAACTTAACCTCACTACACATAACACAGACGTATCACAATATCAGAGGTACACAAGAGGATTTCTCAGTGTGTAGTATTGGGTCCGAATTAGAAAGCTGCATGTACCATACAACATGAAATTTGAGTACCTGCACGATTAACTTTCTTGTGCTTCCATGTCATGTATTAACTAACCTTAAATAAAATACCATATATTCTCGAATCTAATCCATACCCTTTTTACAGTTTCAGAGGGCTAAAAAATCAGATGTGGATTAGATTCACGGTAGTGAGCTGGATTTTGGAAAAATGATAGAGCCACTGTACGTGCCGTAAGAACAATACAATACAATAATTTATTATTTATAATATAATATATATTATTTATAATTTATTATTCATCAGACTCGCCGTCATCACTCATAACTGAATCGTTATCCATCACCCAGTCACTATCGTCTTTATCTTCACCATCGTCCTCCCATGGAATGTCATCTTTGGATCAGCTGTGGTGCATTTGTACCGCTGGCAGTTAAATGGCCACTTCACACATGGCGCGTTAGTCGGATAATGGTTAAAGCATTGGTAACATCCAACATTATTCAAACAGTCTGTCTTGTAGGCAAGGGGCAGTTGAAGGAAAGGTGTGGATTAGAACCGCGAACTAACTCTTTTTCGTTTAAGAAATCGGCAAAAACTAGTGTGGATTAGATTCGGGTGTGGATTAGATTTGAGAATATACAGTACTAATGGGCCATTCTGTATACGCACCAATACTGAATATGCATACTGAAAGATTGAATAACTTAACATATACATCAATTAAGGCCAACAATAAAACAACAATGTAGTGTAAAGTAAATAACTTGCGGGGAAAAGTTATTTAACCACAGATCATATTTTGGTATGAGTACTTGTTTACAGTGTGTGTGTGTCTGGCTATTCATTGTACATGAACTGCATGCCCCCAATATCACGGATACAAACATTTCAGTTTGATTAGATTCATTAACAAAAAGTCTCTGTTGCATTCTTGCAGAATGGACTGATTACAGCAAACAACAAGATCTGCACACTCCGCTATTATTTTGGATATTGTAAACCATCTTGGAGATGGACAATATAAAAAATAATAGTCACACACCACTCTCACATACATTAATAATATCTGTACTTAAAAAGCTAACTACACGTTGGCAATTTAAGAATATAATATCGCAACCTCAAACACAGTCCCAATTTCCAAGTCTTTAAAAATAACATATATCAAAATGAAGTAAATCTTAAATCTACATATAATATAAACATTTTTAAAAAGGTGTGAGAGATGATTAAAAAGCAAGTTCCAGTTCTGATATTCGTTAAATACTACTTTCCTTACCATAAATGCATTACGAAAAAACCAAACATACAAAAAATTCTGTAACACATCAGTGACAGTGCCTCCCACAAAGTTCTTGCTCTGGATCACTGGTTGCATCAGTATCTGACACAGAATACACACACTTTTATATGCATACATAACCACAGAGGAAGTTTTGACATCTGCTTCTGCCACCAATGCGTTCATTGTAACTGTCAAGACACTTCACTGGAGCTGGATATGTTACTTGTATGGACAGAATGTTGTGCAAGCCTGAATGAATTCACAAGGCTCAGAAAAATCTAAGCTGTTATATATGAGACATTATCAGCAGTAAAGAGGTTGTTGCTCATAAAAGAATGCATTCATGAAGACATTTCGAACAGATTAAATTTGAAAAATTCTTCTTACCATGCAGTTCTGAAAATTTTGCGTTCTCACCTGCTACCAAAAAATTTAAAACATTAAAATTTTAAGATGGTACTGTTATCTGCCTGTTGTGCGTGACTTTTAACTCAATCTCTTGGTCTCTCAAAAGGACTTAGAGTATGTGAGGAGGATATTCGGACTGAAGTTAGGAGATAACAGGATGAACAACACTTCAGCATGAAAAGCTTCATGGTTTGTATTCCTCCCCAGATATCAGTACGATGATACAATGACAAGGGTAGCACACACAGAACACAAAGGAAGCCAAGTGTTATACATACAAAGTGTCAGGTCAAAAAAACCAGAATGAAAGACACCACTCAAAATATCTTGATGTAGGTAGGTGGAAAGATTAAAATGGATCTTGAAACAGGATGGGTGTCAACTGGATTCATTTGGTTCTGGATGGATCTGCTACACATTCTTGTGAATGCGTTAACAGACTTCCAGATTCCTTAACATGCCAGGGATTTCCTGACTAGCCAAGTAAATATGGCCTGATAAAGGAGAACTCTCCTCCATGGAATTGGTTATGTTCTTGGCCTAGATTGAATTTTATTTTGTTTGTGAAACTCTGAACATAAACAAGTAGCAAATATGATTATTATGCACAAAAATATTGGGGTTGCATACATGTGTGTACACCATTCTAAGGAATTTTAATTTTCAATTGCCTGTCACTTTTAATTTTCATACTATTTGTTCTGCCAAAGCTCTTCATGAAAGCACCTAAACTGCAACATCTATATTAAAAATATATAACAGATTTCCACATTTAAAGTTACATGTTCAATTACAAATAAAATAACACTTCACTACCATGTGGGAAATTGTCTCACCAACAACTGTGCTGTTAGAAATATTTTTTTTAAATAAAGCACACATATTTTACAGTTAAGAGCAACAATCTAATAATCTGATCAATTTGTGCCTACAAAAAATGTGCACATTAAAAATAACAGACAAGACATAAAAACCAACACTTCACACAGATATTAGTCCAAGTACATATTGGAAAAGAATTAGAAACTACTGAAGTTTGATGATAATCTGCTGAGTTATGACACCATGTAGCCTGGGAGTTGTTACCAACAATTCAGAAGAATATGTTGCCCAACTTCATGACAGATGACTCACTACATACCAGGTTACATCAGGAGGCATAACCCATATGTTGAACATTTTCCCACCTACAAATAAAATTCTTCTGGGATGTTCTGCCATGTTAGACGGTAAGTAATTACCAACTAACATGGAATAACATCCCAGGAGACTTAAATCTTCAACAACACTGCTGTGGAAACTTCAAAATCTCATATTTGCCTACCTTCTGAATGAGACACAATGTGGGGATGCTTACCTTACAATATCAAATTTAAGTCACAGTAAATAATGAAATATTTACATGCTTTTAAACGAAGTTTAATAACAAGTGCGGGGAACAGAACATGCCACGCTCCAGAAATTATGTAAGAACAGGTCAGAAATTACTGTACACATCTGCATACAGCAGGTGTGTCTTGTAAAGAACCCAACTGCCAACAGCAGCAGTACGGTTTCATTAATGTACCAAATGTAGAAAATCTATGTCACATAAGAGTCTAACGAATACCGTGACAGTATATATATACAGCATAAAAGAAAGGCACTGCACCTCAAGCACTGTAATTGCAGTGTTGCATATGTAGCAATGACTGAACATGACTGCAAAATCAAATGTACTGCATCCCGATATATGCCCAAACTGCACGCTATTTACAAATTCCAAGGCATAATGATGGCTGCTTTGTTTTTATTCCATTAACCATGCATTTTTAAGAATCAATATAGTGCAATAACACAATTCTTTCCTTCATTATCTCTACAAAAAGTTATCAGTATACTTTTGATACATTTTCCCTCACAACAACCAAAACTAATACACAATCCCCTCCGTACCATTACTGTAATGAACACAGAACTTCATTAATCCAATGGCACTAAAGCAGAAAAACCAGAATACAGTATGTAAATGAAAGACAGAAAGATACGAATCTAACAATACTTTGTTTCTTTATGCTGATCAAAAGGGCTTGGCGGTGGTCTCTTGCTTGGGCATGTAAAGAACAAAAAGCACTGAGAAAGCTGCAGTTCAGAAGTCGGTTCTGTTATAACTGTAGAAAGCAACACGAAAGATCATACTTGTATATAAATTTCATAAAACAATGGTATATATATTTCACACACCCACATCTAACTCCCACATTTTAAGGAACTGAGTGAGGTTTACAGAATGAACCTAATTAAAATAGTTGCATTATCATTTCCTGCAACAGCAAACCGTAGGCCCCGAAAAGTGAAAACATTCAACATGTATGTCCCACTCTCCAGAAATCATATCATATAATGAACTGAGAGCATCATTGTGTTTTCAAATGCCCTTACTTAAGTAATGCAGAGCACACTGCTTTGTATTTGAGCATATTTGGATTAATGACAGATGCAGTTATAATGCCAAAACACCCAACATGAGTCAATGGAAAAAGACATACTGAAACACCAGTCTTACTGAATGTGAATGGACTTGAACTGTCACAAAGCCCAAAAAATTAGGCACTCTTGAAAATATCTAAATACAAATGAGGACACTATATGAATATAATACAAACAGATCTGCAGAATATGTATGACATCTTGTGCTAAAGTCACCTAATTCACCAATGCCAACAAAACCTTCTTGTAATCACCAGAAGTTTCACCCTGAGGAAAAAAAAAAGGTTTCTAATATTATGAAATGCATATTTAAATCTTGAATGTCATTAAAAAAATAAAATTATAGCTCAGACACAATCCCAATCATGCACAAGGCCAATAAAATAAAACACATGATATATTTGAAATGGCTACACTTATTCTACAAACCATATCTTATGTATTGAGTCCCAAGGTCATGCAATGCCAGAAAACTATACAGACCTGCAGTGTTATACAAATGCAAAACTGGTACAGTTAAAGAACTGTATAAAAGATGCTACTTAAAAATTTGCTGCATATCTATATTTTATGGTTTGACTGATAACCAGTTGTTACGTTAGACTACCGGAAGTGCCAGATCATTGGATTACAGACTACTGGAGTTTCACTGTATTTCATACTATTTTATTGTAGTACACAAAAGGCAATAATATAGCTCTGAATTGAAAATTTACTACACTCTAAATAAACTCCATTCAAAAGTACACAGAATCCTCATGCTGGGAAATACCATGTGCTTCAAATAACACAACCTTTTGGCGCTGGAATTATTTTTTTAAATTTCAGCACACTCTGTATATAAAATGTGAATAAAACAGGAACCAAATACTTTAGAATTATGAAACAAACTGCATTCTGAAGAGAACAAACGGACAGTATATACCATGTTTAAAATATTCAGTACCTGTATTTATTGAATAAATATATAAAATGCAACATTTAGAGGTTAGCGGTGCGGTACGACCACTATAGTGGTCTTTAGGCGTCAAAGGGTTAAAGTTAACCAATTTAATTAACTAGGTTTTATAGTAACAGATTAAACTTACAGATATGAAGCTGCTGAGAGTCTTTCCATACTTCTCTTCAAATGCCTTCTTGATGTCACCCAGATCAATCTCGGAGCGGGATACAATGATGCGTATCAGTGTTTTGTCCTTAGTGCCAAGGCCTTTCATGCTATGATACAGGCGTTCAGCAAAGAATCCAACTTTGCTCTTAACACATTTAACTGCAGATAAGAAAATATTAATATGAAAACATTACTTGTTTCTTCAGTTACATATGAAAACCAACTGCACAAGACAAGAAGCAGACCATGAGAAACAGCATCATTATGGGTAAAGATCTGGCAATGCCTTACATGAAGGAACATCTGACACACCCAGCTAATACTACACTGCTTACACAAATCAGCAGAACCTAGGCGAGAGTTCAGGCTTTGGCCATTACACAGTTGAGCTCTTCTATGTTCTTAAACAGCGCATGTTGATTTGTTACCAATGTTACAGGACAGCGTAAAGTCCCAACTTTAAGGCCAAGATGACCAAGCATATTTTAAAAGTTATGTTGATGATAAGGCCAGCGTTACGTACGTATGTGTGCATGCCTGGGTGTGTACACACGTGGTGCCCCATGATCCTTTGGTCTGAGCATACTGAAATATGAGCTCCATTATGCAACATGAGGCAGTTGAGTGCTACGACATCTTACCTGCAGTGCAACATGGTATGGCTGCTTAGTTTTACCATGGCTCTCAAACAGAAGGTTATTAGCAGACATTTGAATTGTATTCTGTTGAATAAAGATTGATCACTTGCAACACTTCCGCAAAGAGCATGTCATGAACAAAATACTGCTGAACGTCATTTAAAAAAAAATCACAGTTGCAATGCTGAACAAAAATAAAATACCAAATCTTCTTCTGAGATTACGCATGGCTTACATTAAATAGGAATATAACAGCCAAAATAACAGATGGTGTTATGAAAATCCCCATGCAGTTTGGAGAGTTTCCTTTACATCACCTTAAAAGTGCAGGGGTGTGGGCAAAATCACAGGACTTGTGTTTTTCAAAGTACCACATTCCAAATGTTATGCTAAATTAATCCTAACACAAGCAGAGAAAATGTACAATCAACAAACTTTACAAGAACTGACAGACAATATTCAAAGAGAAACTTCACTGTTTCAAGACAAGAGCTCTGTCACATGTTGAGAAACATTTTCAGCAGTATGATGTCTGCTTCAAAACTGAAGGTTGGCAATTTGAGACTCTCTGTGAAACACAGGCATAAACTGTGGCAGAAACACAGACTAAAAATTCCTGGTAAATGCGTTCTCCATATGTCATAAATCTCCTGTGGCAGGTGATGTACTGAGGACAAAGATGAGTGAGATGCTTTGTATATACATGGATAGATAGCTCACACAATTTTGTAACCAAAAATCTGCTTCCTTCCCACCTATTGTCACACTCATATGAAATTCAAAAATTATAGTTTCAGGCCTGCATATTTTGCAATACCCATTCCTCTGGATATTATAATTACCTATAGCAAGTAACCCCTTTTCAATGCTTCCTGAAAACTCCTTCTTGATGGCTACTTCAATATCATGCCCTGTTTGTTTTTCATATTCCACAAATGTCTGGCGAAGTTGCTGATAGCTACGAGACACTAGCACAGAATTGAAGACAGATTCATCTGTGCCCCATTGTTTTTTCTCTCCTAAAATCAAACATTAAAAATACACATTTAATTATTGTTGTTTTGGAAATACACTGTAGCCATATAATGTGGAACCAATGACCCCAAAATTCATTTTCATCTGAGTATCAGAATTTCAAGATAACAAAATATTAATAAAATACATACTCTGCACTCTTCGTGGTCTCAGAAACGCAGCCTGTCTTTCTTATTACAAGAACAGGAACACACAGAGGTATGTGGGAGACATACTGACATTAGTGAACATCATTGCAGACTGTCCTGGCCACATTATGTAGAGTGAATTCTATGCACATCCTAGTTTGACAATATGTCTCACAGTTTCTTGTTATTTCAATTGCTGGTACTTTTATTTTGAGAGACTGTATAATATGACAGTGTGGTATCAGGTGACTGGGATGACAAAATTTTGTTGTAGACATCAAATATAGGTGGATATACATATTATCTGTTGTATCTAGAAGCATTACAGCTGACCTTTGCTTAGCAACACCTTGTATTTGTTGTGCAGAGTAGGTGTACATCACTCTGAGCTGCGAGTTACAATCATGTATGTGTATGCATATTGCTTTTATTTCATCATTACTTTCTATTTCATTATTACTGCTCTATACTGTTCTTTACCACGTCGGGAACAACATATATCAAACTGCAATTTAAACAAAATCAGTAACTCATAGTCATAAAAATATATTTCATCTACCAATCAAAATCTCCATACCAGAAGAAACCAAGTTCATTGACAGAAATGTATGCAGGAAACTGTGGTAATACAGTTTCAAAACAAATGAGATCTAAGAATGATGACCAACCTGCAGCTATTAATGCCTGTGCATCAGCTCTTGCAGCTGATGGGTCCACAGTCTGGTTCTCATCTCTGTTACCCTGCAAAGACAAATATTACATAAGCCCCACACTCACACATACATTCACGTAAACAGTATATTTATATTGCATTTAATGTTCATGGTCATGATGCAACACTTCCCAAAATTAACACATCACAGTAAGAAGGCTAAATTGCAAGTGATGCAGAATGAGTCAAATAAATGAAGCATGAACAATATGAGATGTGAAACTTTTGGAATACAATAACATGCATGTATTGACATGCCTGAGGATGGTTTAAGTACAGGCTGAAATATGCAGCACACAAACAAAAGCACAATTTGAATCAAAATGAACCCATGCTGTGTCCAAATGAATAAGTGCCTAGTTTATTTTTAAAAAATACACACAACAAATTAAATAAAGTAGGAATATATACTAAACAGCTACTGGGCTTGTGTAGACTAATAAAGTACAATAAGAACAGTGATCAACCTAGTATAATTTGGCACATTATGAGACTATTAATCTATTTTCAGATTTAACCTTTATCATCCTACAAGAGAATATGCTAGTCTCTAAAATGTAATGGTGAATGGCCTAGTGTGCCATATGTTGGTCTCTGTGTGTTTGCTTGGAAGCAATTTGAATGTCAGAAAAACTCAGACCCTCATCAAATACAACTGGCATTTAAATACACTTATTAAAGGTTAAATATTTTCCAATTTCTGTAGAAGTTGCTTTAAACCGGTTACTAAATGTATACTGCCACTCAGCTGATGAGGCTAAAGGTTGACTGTGAATAATGTACTGGGTGTGATTGGAGGTGGACACTGCCTACTTTCATTGTCTCTGGCTGGAAGGGCTGAGGGAAACCACAGGAAACTTGGTGAAGATAGCCAGTCACCAAGGCCAAGATTTAAACCTGAAATCTTCTGAATATGAAGTGCTAACTAGTATCTTAGAATGTTTGTCAATGTTGGTTAGCATTACCATCAACAGCTCAGGCTGAGTGGCAATTATTGTCAGAAGAGAAGCCATATTAGTTTCTTTCATTTAGTTGTACTGACTTTGTCATGCCTTGTTTGTCATTCTATGTACCAATAAAAATTACTGTTTTCTCTGAACACTCTCTTGTCTTCTGTGTAAGGTTGTATTTTTGTTACCAATACATAATAATGCAACTGTTCCATTGTAAATCAAGTGCCTTCAGACAACACGTAATTATGTTTCTTCATGTTCCCACACTGAAGCAGGTAAAACATAATCAGCAGTTTCTAGCCTCATGTTTTCTGTCCACCTCTATATATTCAATGTCCACCTCTGCATATTCAATGGTCAATGATAATGCACTAAAACTGGCACTTTAACATTTAATACAAATGCTTTACATGCAATACTCCTCAGCCAGTATAACAAATGTGTCTGTTTCAGAAATTAAGCCTTACTTACCATGCATAAAGACACCAAAAGTCTCTTGAAATGTCCAGAGGTGTCACCTTTCAAATCACTTTCTAAAGACTTCCCATACACTGTAAAAAAGAAAAAATCCATAACCTTTAAGGTAAGCCCCAGAATTCTGGATTGCGATAATAAACTCATGATATGGGCAATATAAAAGGTACCCATTTCAAAAATTAAATGCAGACGCCTTTGGAATTAAAACTATTTATCAGAGAAAACATGGGGGTGCAGTGTTTTATAATTTATTTGTGCCCAGTATATCTAAAGCTACACACAGATTCTTTCCACAGTTCCCATATTCAGGGGTATGAAGGCCTTTTATGGCATGATGTTAACACTAAATCTTGTGAAAATCCACCAGTTTGTGCACACATTTCAGCGGCAAAGGGACAGACACATGTATACACATAAAGTGTACTGTAAGCATATATTTTCTTATAAAATAAAGACAGCAATCAAAAACTGGGCAAATTTTATTTAAAAAAAAACCATTAATATAACACCCTAAAATTTGTTCCATGGAAGTTTTATGGGATTTTCAGTATGTGTCTCCAAGATACATCAGCTTGCTTAAGAAGCTCATTCTGAAGAAAATATTAAAGAATAAATACTGAAAATCAGACACTAATAATAACCATGCAGTTATTAAAGTAGAATCCTGAAATACATATTCTTTCTATACTGTGTGAATAATATATTTGAATCTGTCAATGTAAGCACCCACCAGAAATTGTCATGCTTTTATACTAATTTTCTGATTGTCATACATGTTCCATCATGACGTAATGGTCATTCTTACTGCAAGTGTAAGCACTGCTGTGTTCAGGCTTGGGCAATGTGACATTGTACATCTATGTCCAATATGTATTATAACTTTCTACACAAATATTCTGTTGCAAAGTTTTGTGACCTGATGACAGCCCTCGAATGTTCGTAAGCTTCCAACCCATCTAACAGTTATAAAAGGGAGAACAAAAGAAATTCCTTCAGAGTCAGTTTCAGGTACAATAGCTTTTAATGTGACAATATGCAAGATATATTACTTTGACAAGACTGCTATGAAATGAGGCAACTGTTATAATAACTAAGTCATCATCTCTATGATAAGTGGACATTAATGACAGCTGTGAAAATATTCCTACATCAGATATGAGCAGTGCTAACACTACACTTACAATTTAAAGTATAAACTTTCTAAACAATAGTTCACTTCAAAATTTATACTATTTATTACAGTTCTAATTTTTCAAACACAATCACTTAGGTGAACATTCCAATGCAGTGTAACTATGATGATAACAGAGCCATGTTTCCTTAATGACTATGAAATGGATTGTTGTGATTGACAAGAATCAGTTGGACTGTTACTCACAGTTTTCATAAAATGCTGATATTGTGCGGATACCATAATTGCTGAGAGTGCACATTATTTCAATGATGGCCTCTTCATCTGTCCCCAGGCCACTGACTGCATCGTGAAGTTCCTTTGCATAAAACTGAGGCAGTGGTGTCATAAGTGCTACAATCACATCTTCAAACTTTCCTCCAAGTTCACTCTTCAGTTCTTTAACAAGATCCTACAAATGTGAATGCGAATTTTGTACTCACAGCATATAACCTTGACCCAGAATGCACCAGACACTCCTTTTATCACTACACCAATCTAACTAATAAATAAAATTTGAAATTTAATGTGATACATATTCCTTGCAAAAGATTTATTATACAGTGTTTAATCCAGCAAACTGCATAATCAATAATACATAATCATGTCACTTATGTCCCTTCTACATGTTTTGACCTCTAAAATGTAATCATCAGGGTGATATATATACACAAAGGCACACATACACAGAAAATACTGTCAAACATGTGTATTTATGGCTCAATCCAATATTGTTCATTAAAACTGCTAAAAATGTTTAAAATATAACTCAGTTATAACGCCAAACAACTTCTAAAGACGTTGCGCAGTGAGCCCTTTAAATAGCCGAACGACTTCTAAAGACGTCACAAACAGTGTGTCGAAGTTTGGAGGAATTTTGTTCAATCATATTCAGTTAACTGCTGTGGCTTGCTATGCTTCAGGACCCAGAACGTACCCCCTCCACCACCTAAACCCCTCCAAAAACACCGATATATACACAGATACTTAGTAACTGTGCATTATTCCAGCTGACTAATAAGGTTCTGACACTGCTTGCTCTGGAGTTCACTGTGGGTTGAAATATCAACACTGGCCTATGAAGTGAAAACCACAAAGTTTGTCAGTGGCATAATGTACTCATATAATTCAGAAAAAAGTAATGCTCAAAAATCGGAGATACCCAAAATTTCCACGTTTACAGCTACAGGAGGGCCCAAAGACCTGCCTCTTGTACTGCTGGGAGTAATCTGTAGGGGTTGCAGGGTAGTAACATGTAACACACAGCCGTCAAACTACTAAAAACATCTTGGGCACCCTCGAATAGCTGGAATTTTATACGCAGTTACATTGTAGCTTTAGATCTGTTTTGCTGTCAGTGTAGAAGACGTTCATATCTTTCGAGGTATGTTTCTGCAACTCTGGCCAGTCATATATAGTGTAAACAAGGCAAACGATTGTAAGTCTTAACAGCAGCAGAAGCAGCAAGCCTCAGCAGAAGTCGCCATAACAAACACTGGCCAGTGAAATTATCAACCCAAGTGTGCTGCCGTCTGTGTTCTTCTCGCAGCCAAAAAACGGCACACAGTGCACCAGATGTGACATGGGCCTGTGTGTGGTGCCTTGTTTCGCGGAATATCACACAAACGTAAATTTGTAATATATCACCCCCTTTGTGAATATTGTGTGTCGTGAATAAATTGTGATCCAAGGTGCCACAGACCTCATGCAGCAGCCAGAATTACATGAGTAATGAACTATTTACACCACATGTTATACAATACATGCGATTCACAGGCCTAAATTTATTATAAAAATAGGTGAACATTTTTTCCCAGATTAACCAATTCATAAGCAGAGTGCAAAATTTTATTTCATTAAATTTGAAGGAAAAGTCTATGAAACAAGCTTTTTTTTTTTCCTAAGAGTAAGCATTAAAATTTAAAATCCCCAGTAAACAATTCCAGCAGGCAGCATTGCTCGGATGGATTTAATTCCAGTGTCAAAGGGTTAACAAATACTCTACAATTCTATATTTTATATTTTAACCTTCATTGCTGACAAACATCTACGTCAATTTTTGTCTGGTTGGTGTTTATGCCATGGTGGACCACAGAGTGCTGCCAGTACTCAGTGGTCCACCATTAATATCTACCTTTCCATGCAGAGTTTTGAACGCTTCTGAAATTTCTAGCCTTTGCACAATTCCTCTTCTTGCCAAAACATCAATAATGGATTGCTCATCTGTGCCAAATCCTTTCATAGCCTTTCTGAGTGTTGCTGCATCAGCATTAGCATCAAATGGTTCTGCAGGGTAGACAGAGGGAGTACACTGAAAAAAAATTAATTCTAACTTGTCACGGTTTACATTGAAATTACAATCAAATAAAATCATGTAATACCCTATCTATGTGATGTCAAAGTTGTATTGGATGGCCAAATGACTAAACATGAAAAAAAGTACCTTGAATGGGTAATACTGCTGAGAACTCATGGTAATCCAAAATCACACAACCTAAAACAAAGAGAGAAATAAACTTGATATAATGTTGGTTAACCCTTTGATGCCTATTGACCACTATAGTGGTCGTACCACACCGCTAACCTCTAAACGTTGCATTTTATATAATTATTCAACAAATACAGGTACTGAATATTTTAAACATGGTATATCCTCTCCGTTTTTTCCTCTTCAAAATGCAGTTTGTTTCATAATTCTAACCTATTTGGTTCCTGTTTTATTCACATTTTATATACAGTGTGTGCTAAAATTTAAAAAAATAATTCCGGCACCAAAAGGTTAAACAAATTAAGAAAAAAATGAACCAAAATTCCAAAACAATACTCTGCTACTGTAAGGTAAAGGTTAGTTCACTCTATAACATGCCATGAAGGCATACAAAGGGAAGTAGAGGTATATCTCTCCCCTTTAACCTTTGGTGTTAGATGGTGGTGGGTGGTCAAGGACAAACCACAGGCACCTTACCCATGGAAAGAGCATCAGTACCCTCTGTAATGGATGGTGGGTGGACTTCACAGCCAATATGAGTATGTGTAAAAAATCTTGCCCCACTACAGCATGAACTCTGAGCCATCCAGACCGTGGGAGCCACTATACTGACTACGCTCTCCAGGCCATGAAGGACAATGCAGTCTAGTGCTTTGTTCCATGACAAAGTGTTTTCTGTTCTGTTATGATATACAAAACTTTTACCCACAGTCATGTGTCTGTTGGCAACATAGTTTTTAGATGAAGTAATTACAGAACAGCTCCAACATGGCAATCAGGCAAATATCTCCTGTACACATGATGATTTTTATGTGTGCTATTTAATGACAGTAGGCTGTAGAGGCACTTTCCTCTTTAAAGAAAAGCAGGCAAAAGGACAGATTTGAAGTCATGTATTTTGCTTTAACAGTATAGCCATACAACACTGTAAATGGTTATTATGCACTTATAACAAGACAGTATAGCATAGTCAGTACAGCGACTAGGGCACAGGCTGGATGATCCAGGGTTTGAATATCGGTAAAGGTAAGAGATTTATCTGTTCTCCACAGTGTTCAAGCTCTCTGTGGCCCAACCGGCCTCGTACTCAGTGGATACTGGGTCTCTTCTCCGGGGGTAAAGCTACCAAGGCGTGATGCTCACCCTCACGTCCATCTAATTCACGAGCTAATAACTAGTGGGTCCATAGCCCCACACCCCCCTATGCCTTCATGCAGACAACTTTACCTTTTTATTCATCTGTCTTAAACGAAAATCTTAACTGTATCGTGCTACATCGCAGGCGTAGGCCTATGAGAGATCTGAGAAATCAAAACATATTCTAGCCTATTTTAATGACATTCAAAGTTTACGTACCTCAAAAAAAACGTGTAACACTACAATCCGCACTCATATAATGCAACCTCTGCTTCGCTAACGGTTATCTATGAATCACTCTGCGTCAGTCCTTAACGTCACATCAGCCCTCTCGGTCACGCCCATGTGATCCGCCATGGATCAAAGTTGCGTTCCCCAATCACAGAACATCTACCTCCAATTGGCTACTCCGTGGTTCTAACACTCTCGACGATCCATGCTGTCGACTATACCGCCAACAGCGGCGGGGTCCTGCGTCCCTCGTTGCTGTGGTTCAAGCATGGAACTGGTTGTTGGGGAACTTTGAATTGTGCCATCCCCGTTGTGTAGTATAAACTAGCAGTAGGTATGAAGTCAATAACACAACTATTGTTAATTAGATGTTATATTGTAGGTCAAAAGACTACATGTTTCGTGCTGGTAGTGGCCATCGTCAGGTCTTTGTCATTCGATACACTTAAGATTATTTACATAATTGTGTGGCGGCATGTTTGATGAGGAGATCTCTACATCAAGGCCTTCTGGTTGGATACACCCCAACCAGAAGATAAAAAATACACGGAACACCAGACACAAGCAATAACCAGGTCACACAGTGACCCAAGGATGAAGAAATACACAATAAGCCAGACCCGCATGAGGACAGTACATAGCAGCCTCCCCACAACAGGATCTCCAGGCTGTCCTCCTTTTTTGAGTTTTGCATCTTTGCTCCTTGATTTTTTTTTTTGTTTCTTGGTCCTTGCTTATTCAGTTTGTTGATATTATCGAAGCATACCTTTATGTATATAAAGTGGTTCACACCACACACTTAATATTGATATACTACACTCAAACAAAGGCCTTGATGTAGAGATCTCCTCATCAAACACGCCGCCACACAATTATGTAAATAATCTTAAGTGTATTGCATAACAAAGACCTGATGATGGCCACTACCGGCCGAAATATGTAGTCTTTTGACCTAGAATATAACATCTAATTATCAATAGTTGTGTTATTGACTTCATACCTACTGTTAGTGTTAGTCCGGGAACTATGTAGCTTGAAAACGGTAACGCACGGTACCATACCCTATCAAAATCATAACAAATCTCTAAATTGTAATATATATTACAAGCCAACTAAATACACTTATTAGAAATTATACCTTATTATTTTACTTTATATTTATATATATATGTCAATTAATCAGGTAATAATTGCATTTACTTGATTTTTAACAAATAGGGATATAATGAATAGAAAATGTAAATTTGTAAGATTAAAAATTTTAGTCTTCCTGGTTAGTGTATTGTGTAATCTGGTTGGTCGGAGTATACCGCCTCCATCTTCAGACGGCCTGTGAAGAGAGACCCAGCATGCTCCTCCAAAACATTCATAACCGTGTACCAGACTATCTGGTGTCCTAGCCTAGACCTTAGCACGAATCTTCACCACTATTAGAACCTCAAATCCTGTAAAAAACGAAGTGTGGTTGGAAATGTCACGTTGGGAAAACTGAATTACGCAAAGAGCAGAATGCTTTTTTACAGACAGTATTTAATACCACATTCCTCTTTATACTAGTTGTGTACACTTTGTTTCAAGTTCTGCCTCAAGCAGAAACCGGGAAACAAGATCTGAAATTGTAATATGTAAGTTCTTAACAGTGGTTTCACATAACTAAAATCAATCACATGATGATGAAAAGAGTCCTGGTTAATGTCAGTGATATCTGAAATTCTTACTGGTTAAAGACATTGTCAGTATAAAAATAAACTTTTGAGTCAGGAGAACATATGATGGATGAATTTCAATATTCAACTACAATGACATCACAGTGACAACCACATATACTCAGAACTACTTATAACATTAAAATTTCTAGATGGATAAATCATCTTACACTAAAAACTGCTGCCTCCATTGTATACAACAGTCACTACACGAAATAAATGAAATACAGACGTCACAACTACAGTTACCTAAATAAAAAACTAAATTTCTGATGGTAGTATTTTCTTCACAGTAAACACAACAATAATACACTGATGTTGCAGTACTGCCCAGTGTTACACAACACTCAACACACAAAACAATGGAAACTGCAATATGAAATATAAGTTCAAGAAGCTGGGTACATGTATAGAAAACAGTATATATGATGATGTTCCACTATTAAGACTGTTCAATGAGATTCCATACATCAGTCACAAAGTTAAATAACAACATAAAATGAAGCTGAATTAATTCACTCTAGCATAATTATTTCTCAGCATAATCCCAGAACACACCAATGCATTTTTCTCGTCTTTCAACAATTTTCATACTCCTTGTTCAGGAAGGCCCAGCTTTTAAACTTATAAACAGCACTTCTCCAGTGCTCCAAGTGCTTACACATACTGCTAAGTCAGCAATGCAAAATCTTAATGACAGTCACTGATGCATCACATGCCAATGAAGATGGTGAACAGGCTGTCAACTTCCTTGACAAATGCATCTTTGGACAGACACCTGTTTTCCATTTCACCTGCAATCAATAGAATGATACAAATTTCTCTCGAAGTTGAGTAATCTATAACAGAAGAAAAGACAAAACAAACAACTGAACCACATAACACCATCGCTAATACAATTATGTATCATTCAAATTCGCAGGACATTAGTCCTCACCTACACCGAAAAAACCGCTGACATCTGCTCAGAACGTGCGGAGCCAAGCAACAAAATAGTAATCATACACCTTAGTCAACGAAATGATCATTATTCAATGTTATCTTCAGAAACTTGCTGTTCCAGTCAGATTAATCACATATCACATTTAATCAATACCGAACTTTTATTATTATTAAATCAACGTTCATATTTCCAATAAAGAAAATATCCCCTCACCATGGGTTAACACTGGAATCGCCTTAAATATTGAGAAATGTAAAAATTCCTGCACCAACATTTAAAACTAATCATACACAAAGCACGTTGAAATTGCCGGGTGAGACACACAAGTACTACACACACAGAAAGCAGCGAAACTTCTGTACCATATTCTACAGTAATCGATCCTACACACCGGCTATAATCACGCGGGATCACGCTCTTTGTAGTGTCGCGTCACGTTGTTTCCAGACATATATTTTCCACAGTTCCATTGAATTTGCACCTGTGTGTCCATGATGGTTCGTGGCAGTAATCCGTGGTATGTCTCCAACACAGCCGATAGACAGGAACCATCTTTAAGGTGGATGTGAGGTGCCAAGAATCTTCTTGGAGTAATCCATGGTGTTGGGGAGTTGACGTTCATTGCGCGAGTGTAGCAATTGTCAGTGTTGAGCAGTGTTAAGAGGGATGAAGTTTTCATATTTTCGGTAATAATGGCTGCGGGTACCGAAGTAAGCAGAAGACCAAGGGGACCTTGCGCATGGTGTGTTAATGCTGTGAAATGGGTTCCCGTGATACTTATTGTGACGATAATAGTGTGGTCTTACTATGCCTATGTGATCCAGTTATGTTTCTGTGAGTATGCTTTACGTTCAATTTATTCTTGTGAATTAGATGTGATTAATGGTGGACCTGTGGTGCAGATGTACAAGCTGATTTGATGTTTCTGAGGTGTGCCGTCCCCGTTGTGTGTTTAAACTATATGGTGAGGTAAATTCAGTCAAAAACAACTATAAATATATGGCCAAATGATGGTGTTTATTAGCAATGGAAAAACTACATGTTTCGGCCTATAGCGGCCATCTTCAGGTTTTGACAGCTTTC
>Ga0123357_10001028_pt1 | contig 28580 bp, 23 predicted proteins | sample TergutEmb28metaG_FD_89873 | JGI IMG/M metagenome (GOLD analysis project Ga0123357, IMG submission 89873) | Embiratermes neotenicus P4 segment gut microbial communities from Petit-Saut dam, French Guiana - Emb289 P4 | ecosystem: Host-associated > Arthropoda: Insects > Digestive system > Gut ...
AATCTGGACCAAAGAAGAAGACAACATCATCCTTCGTGAGCGCGCCGCCAGGACTGCGGTTCCGGCGATCGCTGCGATGCTGGATCGGCCAGTTCCGGCGACCTATCTGCGCGCGCGCAAGCTTGGCACTCTGGTGCAACCGCATAAGGCGGCGAGCGAGGAGGAGAAGCGCATCGTGCGTGCACTCGCCGAACGTGATCCACCGGCAACCGACAACGAAATCGCTGCCGCCACCGGGCGCACGGCGGGATCGGTGCGTTGGCTGCTGCGCGTCATGGGTCTGGTTAACAGCCGCGATTTCGCGGCGATGATCCGCCATGCCAACAAGGGGCGCGTCCAGGCGCGTCCGGCTGTTGACAGGGAGGCCAGGCTCGCGGCGGCTGAAGCCAGGGCGGCGCGGGCGCAGGCGGCGCGTCTCGAAAAGGAGGCAAACCGCAAGGCGGCGTGCGCGGCGCGGGCCGCGGCGGCGCGGGAGCGCAAGCTGGAGCGTGGCCGCCAGATCGCGGAGGCGCGCAGCGCGCGCCTGGAGCAGGCGGCAGCGCTGAAGGAGGCGCGGGCGCAGGCTGCGTTGCAGGCGCGCGAGGCCAGGAGCCAGCAGGCGATGGCGGCGCGCGCCGAGAAGGCGGCGGCTTCTGTTGCTGTGCGTGCGCGTCAGCTGGCCGAGCGCGAAGCGGCGCAGGCGGAGCTTGTGGCGGCCCGGGAACAGGCGCACCGTGAGCTCAAGGCTGCTCGTGAGCAGGCCAAGGCGCAGGCCCGTGCCGGCAGGGCGGCGGCGAAAGCCGCCAATGCGGTCGCTTCTGTGGTCCAGGCTCATGCCAGCCTCAACGCGGCCCGCAGTGAGCAGCCTGCGCTGGCGGCGGCGGCACCGATCGTGCTCTACGACCCGGCTTTGCGGGACAGCGTTGTCGACAGGAGCGTGGGTGCCGTGGTGCAGACCTCCGGCCGTGGTGGCTGGAAGCAGGTCTTCGGGACCCATCGCAAGCTGCCGCGGGGCACCCGTGTCCGGGCCCGCGCCGACGATCTGGCGCTGGCGGAAGCGGCGAAGGATGCCATCGCGGCCTTCATCGCCGACCGGGGCGTGACCCGCAAGGTCGAGAGCCCGGTTGAACTTGCCATCCGCAAGTTGCGCACCCGTGGCTACACGGTTCTGGGCAACGGGCCGGGCTACACGATCGACGCCCGGCACCACCTGGCGAACGACAATGAGTTGCTGCGCTTCGCCGAACAGCGGGGTGCGGCCTGAGCAACGAGGCGGCGGACGGGAGCGGGGATCCTTGACCCTGCAGTTCCCGCCCGCCGTCTTCTCCTTTGTCGCAGACGCATCGTCTCTGCCCACGTTCCATTTCTGGACCGACTGACTGCGCCCCTTTTTGACGTTGTCGAGGCCCAGCTGCCTTTCGTGATGGAGGTGATTCGCGGCAAATGGGTGGCCATCCCGGTTGGAGAATGGCAATTTTTCCCGGATTTGGAGCCAGGTGTGAGCCGCCCCTTGTCCGACCTGGGCAGTTCCAGGGCTTCAAAGGGGAAAGTGCACAGTCTTCCCCCTTGAAGATCACAGGCTCACAGCACGAACACCGAGGAGGCCGTGGTTTTGCGTGCAGCCAGATCGGCATGCGCCTTTGCCGCATCCTTCAGCGCGTAGGTCTGGCCGATCTCTATTTTTACCGCGCCTGAGCCGACGACGTCGAAGAGTTCGGCAGCCATGGCGACCAGATTGCTGCGTTCGGCGGCATAGGTGAACAGAGTGGGTCGGGTGACGAAGAGCGACCCCTTCTGTGCCAGCACGCCCAGATCAAGTGGCGCGACCGATCCCGAGGACTGGCCGAACAGCGCCGCCATGCCGAGCGGGGCCAGACAGTCCAGCGACCTGAGGAAGGTATCCTGTCCCACCGAATCATATACCACCGTCACCTTGCGGCCTCCCGTGATCTCGAGCACGCGGGCGACGAAGTCCTCGCGGTTGTAAAGGATGACATGGTCGCAGCCGTGTGCCCGGGCCATCTGCGCTTTTTCCTCGCTGCCGACGGTGCCGATGACGGTCGCCCCGAGATGCCTGGCCCATTGGCTGAGGATGGTGCCGACACCACCGGCCGCGGCATGGAGCAGAATGGTGTCCCCTGCCTTGACCCGGTAGGTCTGGCGGATCAGATATTGTGCCGTCAGCCCTTTGAGCATCATCGCTGCGGCGCTGCGGTCATCAATCCCGTCCGGCAGTTTCAGGAGCTGGTCGGCGCGGATCAGGCGGGCCTCGCAATAGGCCCCGAGCGGGGAGGCGCCATAGGCGACGCGGTCGCCGACCTTCAGATCGCTGACGTCGGCTCCGACCTCCTCGATCACGCCGGCGGCCTCGCTGCCAAGCCCGCTGGGCAGCGGCACCCTGTAGAGTCCGGAACGCTGATAGATATCGATGAAATTCAGGCCCACGGCGGTGTGACGGACGCGCACCTCGCCGGCTCCAGGGGAGCCGACATCGACCTTTTCCCAGGCCAGAACTTCCGGACCGCCGGTAGTATGAAAACGAATGGCATGCGTCATGGCACGGCTCCTTATCAACGTTGGCTCTTGGCAGGACGTGGGCGCGCGTCGCGGCGCGCGAGTGCGAGAACGCCATATTACGCGCAAGCCCCCGCGTTTCCAGATCGCTCTGACGTCAGGCTGCCTCTGCGTCAGGCGCGCAGCCAGGGCGGTTGACAGCGAGCGAGCGTGGCGGGGTTCCAGCAGACCGCCTGTCGCGCCGGGCTCACAGGATGTCAGATCGGGCGTTTGGTGATCGCCCGCCTGCCCCTTGAACGCTTTCGAAGCCGCGATCGAGATCGGCAGGCCTGGCAGACCGGTCTGCCAAAAGAGCGGCGCGATCAGGGCCGTGGCGGCTTTCCGGGGTCCCGGCCCGGCAACCGGCGAAGCACGCTTCTGAAAGAGCAAAAAACAATGAAATCATCATGTTAATAGTGATGAGGGGCGTTGCCAAAGTCGATCGGTTCGCTGGCTTTGCGGGCTCGCCGGGCAAAGCCGGATTGCCCGGGGACGCAAGGCGGCGCCGTCATGCCGAAGGGCGGGTCGGGATTGCCGCCAGTGTCGCGCCGTGCTTGTCCCGGATCAATTTACGGTGTTACAAGGGCCGCCACACCATGTTTGTGCGGCGTCCTGCCGCCATGGCGATTTCTTGAGGACAGTTGGCGCGTGTGGCCGCCTGGGGGGCTTTGCCGTGAACGGCAGGTCGGCCGAGGAGGGAGAGGGCGCTCAGCGTTGAGGCTTGGATCAGCAATGGCGACCAACCTGCTCCGATGGCTGCGGCCATCGGCAGAGCTGGTTTGTGGCATGTCGTGCGAGAAGGTGTGTCCTGCAAATTCTGGATTGGGAGGATAGAATATGATTGAACCCAAACTTGAAGTCCCTGCTGAATTGCGAGATCTGGCAGAAAAGACCATCGATCAGGCAGAAAAGGCGTTTTCGCTGTTCTTCGAAGCCGCCAGCAAGTCAGCAGCGTCTGTTCCAGGGTCCAATTTCGATGTTTCCAGACAGGCGCTGGCCTTTACCGAACACAACATGAAGTCGGCATTTGAACACGCCCGCAAGCTCGTTCACGCCACCGACCTTCAGGAGGCGATGCGTATCCAGTCGGAATTCCTGAGGAGTCAGTTTACCAGCGCCGGAGAGCATATGCGGCAGATGACCGGCAGCCTGATGGCGGGGGGAAACAAGAAGGACTGATCCGCTGCGGCGGTTCCGCTTTCGACCATCGCAAGTCGCTGTGATCGGTGCATGCCTTCCATGTGGCGAAAGCATGCTTGCGCTTTGACCTGGAAGATGGGGCAGATCGCCCCATTTTCATTTTCCGGGCTTCATTTCTCATTTTCCGCTGCCGGCGTCTGTTGGTGATTCGGCCGGCTCCGTTACCGATCGGTGGAAATCCGCTCCCGGCCCGCTGCGCGGAATTTCATCCGGATTCTCAAAAGTCATCCCACGGAGCGCGGGGGGAGCGGACCTCGGGTTCCGCGGGGCTACCCGCAGCACGATCCCGGGAATTGGGTGGGATCGATATGGGAGATGATGGAGTTGATCAGCTTGCGGGCGGAGCAATAGGCGCGATGCAGCATCCCTCCGGCCTGTGGCGCCGCTGGCAGCTCGGGGCTTTTGGGATCTTGCGACAACTGTTGTTCCAGCGCTGTGAATGGTTCCTCTTCCCGTATTTATGCTGTCACGGCCTTGATTTACCGCAAAATAATGCAGAGCCGCTGCAGACGGCAAAGCGCTGTTTTTCCCGTGCCTTGGGCCTCGCGATTCCAGTGTGAGGCTGACCGAGGCACTGCGAAAAATGCGACCCTGTGTCAACGGCAGGGTCCGGGCGCGCGAGCCGCCGGGGGGGGCGAAGGTTTTTTCCCGGAAATCGCAAAGCAACCCCATGCCAGGGTGGCAGGCCTGGACAGATCCCAAGGGAAAATCCCGGGAGAAAATCCCAAGGGAGATCGGGCAAGGGAGATCGGGCAAGGGGATATCGGGTCAGGCGGGATCGGACCAGGCGGGATCGGGCTGTGAAGGCGCGCGGATCCTGTGGAGCCGCAGTTTCCGGCAGCGAACCCGGCGGGGGACACGACGCGCGCACCCCGCGCGTTCCCTGGTCAGGTTCCGGGTCAGGTCTTGGGTCGAATTTCTTCGGCCAGATGCCTGGTTTAAAAACCAGTAACTGCCAGGTCAGACAGGGGGGCAGTTCGCACCTGGTTCGAAATCCGGGAAAAATCGCCTTCATCCAACCCGGATGGTCATCCATTTGCCACGAAACGCCTCCATCCGAAGGTGGCGGGGCCTCGACAACGTCAAAAGGGGTACAGTCAGTCGGTCCAGAAATGGAACGTGGGTAGAAACAAAAACCAAAATCCTTCGACCGGATCCGAAATTCAGGTGCCCTTGGCCGGCGGGTTGTCGGCCGGGGAGTTCAGATAGACCCCGGACATGGTGTCGACCCAGCACAGATGGTCATGGACCCGTTTCACACCGTGGATATTCTCGGTGGCGACGATTGCCGCCCGCCGGGTACGCTCGTCGGTTATCACCCCGCTCAATTGCACCACGCCCTCGCGGACCATGACATTCAGTCCAAACGGGCACCAGTCGCTCTTTTCCAGGGTTTCGATGATGCGGCCGCGAATGTCGTCGTCGGCGATGCTTGGGGCGGGGGCCTGGTCGGCGAGGCTCGCCACCGCCTGCAACAGATTGGCCCGGGAGACGATGCCGACCAGCTCGTTGCCGCGCATCACCGGCAGGCGCTTGATGTTATTGCGCTCCATCAGATCGACGATCTCCGCGAGCGCGGTATCTTCGGTGATCGTCAGGGGCGACTTGGTCATCACCTCGGAGACCCGGCGGCCATGTTCGTGGACGAAATCGCTGGCCGCCTGACCGGGGCCGAGAATAAATTTCAGCCAGCGCCCGCGCCTGCGCTGGGTTCCAATCTCACTGCGGCGAATGAAGTCTCCCTCGGAGACCACTCCGACCAGCCTGCCCGCATCGTCCACCACCGGCAGCCCGCTGACATGGCGCTCGAGCATGACATTGGCGGCATCAACGATGGTGGTGTCGGGTTTGACCGTTATGACCGTGCGGGTCATGATCTGGTGGGCGCGCATGGAAAACTCCACAGATTCGGGCCAGGATGGCAAAACTTAGTGCAACATCATCGATGTGATTTGACTCAGGTCAAGTGATATGGGACTTCATGGGGGCTGCGACAAACCTGATGCGCCGCAGGCGGCGCATCAGGTTTGGACGGTAGTGTCAAGATTCGGCAGGGAGAGGAAACACCATGAGCGAAGTGGCGAAACTGCGTGCGGTCACCCGGCAACCACAGAAGCCGGCACCCGAGGCGGAGCTGGATCCGAGTCTGGACGTTCTGTTCAAGACCCAGGCTCTGGTGCTTGAGGAGGTTGCGTTCGCGACCAACGAAATGGTGGACCGGGCGCAGAAAGAGACCCATCTGTTTGCCGAATTCATGTCCAAGCTCGGTACCTGCCATTCTGTGCGGGACTGGGGGGCGATGTATCGTGAGTGCGGCCTGCACCAGCTGGAATTCATCCGCCGCGATTGCGAGCGCATCTTCCGCCACAGCGAGGGCATCATTCAGAAGACCTCGAAACTGTTCAATGTCGCCGGGACCCGCCGCTAGGAGCGGCTCAGGGCCAGCCGGTGCGGATGGTTGCGATGGCGCTGGTCATGCGATCCCTTCGGAACGTGGGAAACCAGCAGGACACGGCGGCACACAGCACCATTGTGGCTTTTGCCTCTGTCGCCCAGGGGGAGTGATCGCCCCCTCAAGCGCCGGTTGGCTGGTCAGGGCGAGAGCCCACAGCGACCGGGTGCCACAAAAGGCCCCGGCACCGACAGGGCCTGGCACCAGCAGGCCCTGGCAGGACTGGTCCCGGCTTGACTGGGTCGGACATGGCAACGTTCCCTGACCACCGCTGTACTGCACGCAGGCGCGGGCTGGCGCCTGCGCCAGGATAGGCCAGGTCTTCGCGCTTTTGGCTGGCGGCTTTTTTGCGCCCGCCGGCTCCCTGATCAGCCGCCTGGGGGCGAATCGGAATGTCGCCAAGCGGATGGGCATGCGCAAGGGGGTCCCCGGACCGAGGCTTTGCGGGCCCGCACCGGTTTTGCGGTCACGCCATCGCCGCCAGGGTGCGCCCGAGCGTCTCGTCAGGCGTCGTCGAGGCGTCGATGATGGTCCAGGACAGCGTTCGGAGATCAAAATGCTCCTGAAGTGCTGCGATCTCTGCGGTGGCGTCCGAGGCATCATTGGTCCTGCTCCCGATCCGGGTCTGGCGGGTCGCCAGATCGGCGCTCAGGAAAAACGTATGAACGGCGACGCCGCAGTCCCGCGCCAGGTCGGCGACCGCGAATCGCTCGGACTCCCGGGCGAACACGGCGTCGAGGATCACCGAGTGGCCGTGGCTGAGAATGCGGCGGGCGCGCTGCAACAGGGTGTCATAGACGCGTGCGGTGACACCACCCTGATAGGCGTGTGCCGGGAGGCGTTCGTTGTCGGCGTGCTGAAACATCTGTTTCCGGATCACGTCGCTACGCAACACCACAGCGCCGGGCTGGGGAGCGATATGGGGCGCCAAAGCGTTCGCCAGCACCGACTTGCCGGTCCCCGACAGGCCGCCGATGACGATAAGGCGCGGCGGGGCGGGGGTGATCAGTCTTTGCGCCAGAGTGAAATAACTTGCCGCCTGCGCGATTCCAGCGGTCGGATCGCTATCGGGTCGGGCCAGCAGGACCTGGGCACGGATGGCGGCGCGGATTGCCATGAACAGGGGGAGCGCGCCCAGGGCGTCGAGATTGCGCAACGAGGTGGTGGCGAGGTAGCGGTTGAAAATGATGCTGGCCGCCGGGTGCTGGTTGTGGTGAAGGAGGTCCATCAGCGTGAAGGCCAGATCGTAGAGCACGTCGATGGAGGCGATCCGGGCATCGAACTCGATAGCATCAAACAGCAGCGGCTGCTGATCAATCAGCACGATATTGGCCAGATGCAGATCGCCGTGGCAGCGGCGGGCAAAACCCCTGGCGTCGCGTTGCGCCAGCAGGGGCTGCAGTTGCGCGAACGCGTTCCGCGCGGCTGCGGAGAAGGCATCGATTGCATCGTGATCGAGGTGTCCGCCATCGCCAAGCCCGGTGGCGTTGTGCTCAATCAGCGTGGGGATGGTGGAGGTCCAGTCAAAATCCGTCAGCCGTGGGGCGCGCGCATGCGCGGCCACGATGACGTCGGCGATACGGAGGCTGAGTTCGGCTGTGAGCGGGCCGCGCCCGGCGACGTGATCGAGGGTCTGGGTGTGGTCGAATCGCGTCATTTCGACGGCATATTCGATCGGCCGGCCGGTGCCATCGAGCTGCAGCGTGCCGTCATGCTGCTCGGTGATGGCGACACAGCGGTGGTAGATCTGTGGCGCGAATCCCTGATTGATGCGGATTTCATCCTCGCAGGCGAGCCGGCGCTTTTCGAGTGTGGAATAGTCGAGAAAGGGAAAGCGGATGGCATGTTTGACTTTCAGTGCCTGGGTTCCGCGCAGAAATACCGACGCCGCGTGGGTGTCGATCCTCGTCACCGGCATGGACGTGCCCGTATTGCTGAGGAAGGCGAACACGCGTTCCTGTGTCGCCGGGTCGTCTGGCATGGAGGCTTTCATGGGTCACTCTTCCAGCGCGGATGATTCGTTTTGTGCGGCACCAGACGATGATGCGGCCGCTCGGCGGTGCGCTCTGGTCATGGAGCCGAAAGCGGAGGCCCGGGATCAGCGGCAATTTGCCAGGATCCCAAATCTCGACAGACCGGCAAACCGGCCTTCAGTAGCAGTGCCTTTCGGGATGTATATTTCATAGCTGCGATTAACACCACGGTTCGTAACCGTGAGGCAGTTGGGGGCGTGGTTAGAATCTCCTTATCATCCCTTTTGAAAGCGCCCCGATGGGGCCTGGGAGCAAAGCGCGAAATCCAACGCAAGGTCAGCGATTTCCACAAAAGGGGAAGAGCTTGAAGCGGTGCGGGCACGGTGTGCGCAATTTTCGCATTGATGAGGGCCAGCTTTGCGAAAGAAAATAATCCGGAACCCACTTTGTTCGAATTTTCGCGTTATTTAAGGGGTGCGATTGGTCCGCAAACGGGTTCGGGTCGCGGCGGCTTGACGGGGATCAATTGCGCCGCCGCCGCTTACGGCCATGGTCGGCGGCACAGGGAACGATCCAGCGCGACATAAAGTCGCGAACGAGGGTAGGCTTTCGGCACAAGGGTGATGTGCGACCAGTGGCAGGCTTGAGAAGGTTTCAGCGCTGCCCGTTCCATCATCGGTTGAGTCATCTTTCTGGTTTAACCTCGCGTTCCGGTATCACGTTGCTGTCACCATGACGTTGCATCAATACGTCGGGTGACCTATCTCAACCCGGTAACCGAGGCAGAGCAGACATCATGTCGACCTATAATCTGAAGAATCTGCTGATGCCGCAGTCGGTGGCGCTGGTTGGCGGCAGCCCGCGTCCGGCATCGGTCGGTCGTGCCGTCCTCGACAACATCCTCAAGGCCGGGTTCAAGGGCCAGTTCGGTCTGGTGAATGCGCGCTATCCGGAACTCAGTGGAGTGAAGCCGGTTGCCAGCCTGGACGATTTGCCCTTTGTGCCCGATCTGGTGGTGCTGACCACACCCGCATCCGAGGTGCCGAAGCTGGTGGAACAGGCGGGCGCGCGCGGTTCGCCAGGTGCGCTGATCATCACCGCCGGACTCGGGCATGGCCCCGGGACGCTGGAGGAGGCCACACGGCTGGCGGCGAAGAAATATGGCATGCGCCTGATCGGCCCCAACTGCCTTGGTCTGATGACTCCGGGAGTGGCCCTGAACGCCAGCTTTTCGGCGGAGATGCCCCGTGTCGGCAATCTGGCGCTGATCTCACAATCGGGAGCGTTGGCGGCCGGCATGATGGAATGGGCGACGCTGCGGGGGGTCGGCTTTTCCGGAGTGGTGTCGATCGGCGATCAGCTCGACGTCGATATTGCCGACCTGCTCGATTACTTTGCGCTGGACTACAAGACGCGCGCCATCCTGCTCTATGTTGAGGCGGTGAAGAATGCGCGCAAATTCATGTCGGCGGCGCGGGCCGCCGCCCGGGTGAAGCCGGTGGTGGTGGTGAAATCCGGTCGGATGGCGCAGGGTGCCAGGGCCGCGGCGACCCACACCGGCGCGCTCGCCGGATCGGATGCGGTCTATGACGCGGCGTTCCGTCGTGCCGGTATCGTGCGTGTGGCCGACCTGCGTGAATTGTTTGACTGCGCGGAGACACTGGGGCGGGTGGAATCGCCGACCGGCAAGCGCCTCGCCATTCTCACCAATGGCGGCGGCATCGGGGTCATGGCGATTGATCGTCTGGTTGACCTTGGCGGTATTCCGGCACCGATGACGCCGGAGACGCGCGCGAAACTGGACCAGGTGCTGCCGAGCACCTGGTCGGGCGAAAATCCCATCGACATCATCGGCGACGCCGACTGCTCGCGCTATGCCACCGCGCTGGATGTGCTGCTGGAGGATCCCGCCAATGACGCGGTGCTGGTGATCAACGTCCATACTGCGGTGGCCTCCTCGGCCGAGATCGCCAAAACGGTTGCCGAACTGGTGAAGAAATATCGGGAGAAACATCGCCGCTGGGCCAAGCCGGTGCTGGGCGCCTGGATCGGTGGCGATCAGGCGATTGCCGACACGCTGAGCGGTGTCGGTATTCCGAACTACATGACCGAGGACGATGCGGTGCGCGGATTTATGCATCTGGTGCGCCATCGCGAGGTGATCGAGGAACTGACGCAGGTGCCTCCGACGATGCCGGAGACCTTCAAACCCGATGTGGCCGCGGCGCAGGCGATCGTGGCCGGGGCCATGGAAGACCAGCGCCAGTGGCTGGAACCGGTCGAAATCAAGCACCTGCTCGAGGCCTATGGCATCGCCATGGTGCCGACCTATGCCGCCAGCACGGTCGACGAGGCGGTGAACTATTCGCTGGAGATGTTCGCGCAGGGCATGACCGTGGTGCTCAAGATCCTGTCGCGCGACATCATTCATAAATCCGATGTCGGTGGCGTGATCCTCAACCTGACCTCGCCCGAAGCCGTGCGTGCGGCAGCGACCGATATCATTGACCGGGCCAGACGGCTGCGCCCCGAGGCGCGCATTGCCGGTGTCGTGGTTCAGGCCATGGTGGTCAAGGCCAAGGCGCGGGAACTGATCCTGGGGCTTGCCGATGACGAGACCTTCGGTACCGTGGTGGTGTTCGGCCGCGGCGGCACGGCGGTCGAGATCATCAACGACAAGGCCCTGGCGCTGCCGCCGCTCGATCTGCAGCTGGCCCGCGACCTGATCGCGCGTACCCGGGTGTCGCGCCTGCTTGCTGCCTATCGCGACGTTCCCGCGGTGAAGCAGGATGCGGTTGCCATGGTGCTGGTGAAGCTGGCGCAGATGGCGGCCGACATTCCCGAGATCCGCGAATTCGATATCAATCCGCTGCTGGCGGATGAAACCGGGGTCACTGCGGTCGACGCCCGCGTCTCCATCGGCAAGCCGCGGCAGCGCTTTGCCGGTGCCGGGCCGGTGAATTTCGCGGTGCGCGCCTATCCGGCCGAGTGGGAGCGCCATATCGAGGTCAAGGAAGGCTGGCGCATCTTTGTGCGGCCGATCCGGCCCGAAGACGAGACCATCATGCGCGAGGGCGCCAAACACATCACCTCGAACGATCTTCGTCTGCGCTTCTTCGCGCCGATGAAGGAGTTCACCCATGATTTCATCGCCCGCCTGACCCAGATCGACTATTCCCGCGCCATGGCCTTCATTGCCTTTGACGAGACCACCAATCAGTCGGTGGGCGTGGTCCGGCTGCATTCCGACTCGATCTATGAGACCGGAGAATATGCCATCCTGTTGCGCTCCGATCTCAAGGGCAAAGGGCTGGGATGGGCGCTGATGAAGCTGATCATCGAATATGCCAAATCTGAAGGCCTGAAAATGATCTCGGGCGATGTGCTGAAGGAAAATTCGGTGATGCTGGAAATGTGCCGGCATCTCGGCTTTGAGGTCAAACCGGACCCTGCGGAGCCCGAAATCTGCCATGTCCGGCTGACGCTTTGATGTGGCGAAGGGAATAGGAGCGAATCGCTTCCGGGGCAGATGGCCGGGCTTTCCGGAAGCCGCCCGCGTGATTTGTGATGCGATTGTGCCAATACGACGTGCGTGGGAAGAGTTCCGTTGTGCGAAGTGGCAACAACAGCGGGAACAACACCACGTGTTCCCCGCTCCAGGAAGGCCCTTTTGGAACAAGGATACGACCGGCTGCTGGCTGTTGTGTCGTGCTCCTGGCCGCAACGACAGCGACGGAAATTCCGCTATGAACTCGCCGTTATCCGCCAAAAAGGGACCGACATGCGGGTGTTGAGGGGCCAGGTTCCAGCTTCGCCCGTGGTCGCAGGCACAGGAGGCGGAAGCCGGGAGGCCCTCGCTCCCGCCAACCGGTTCGAGGTGCCGCCGCATTTCGCAGGGCCGGCGAAATGCCCGGCAAGGATCCAGCTCACAGGTCAGGACAAAAAGCGCGGCAGCCGTGCTTGTCGGTCACACAGCGACAGGCTCGGGAGCGCGTGATAGAAGACAGACCGTCTGCCGGTTGCGAACGTGAGTTGCCGGCTCTCGGGCGACGCAGAGTGGCAAGGCCAGGGGGAGCTTTCGAAGCCCCCTTTCTGTCATCGGAAGCGGTGCCTCAAGGCGGCTTGCGAAATTCACGAAAAGGCCAGATTTCCGGCTTTGAAAATCCGGAAATCCGGCGTATTTTCAACGCTATGAGAAGGTTTTGTCCGGCCCCACGGGAAATCCGGGTGCCGCTTTGCTCATCACCGGCTCCAGGATATCCCTGAGGTTCTTTCGGGAGTCTTCGAAAGGCCAGGCGAACGGTATCGTTCACCACGATGGGGGTTGCAATGAATGTCGCCGTAAAACTGGAACGCCAGGATGCCGAAAAAACCATCCGCGAGCTTGCGCGCACCCATGGCGTCACTGCGGAACGCCTGCCGATCGACGACTGGGCCGACGACATTTCACGCCTGTCGGACGCGGAAGTCGAGAGCGATGAGGTGGAGGATTTGCTGGTCAACCTGGAGCGCGCCGGTGTCATAGACGGCGCCACAGGGCTGGACCTTTACGCTGAGTACCTTCGTCAGATGTGCGCATGATTTTTGATCCTTTTGGAGATTTCGCCGAGAAAGGCTATCTGCGAAATAGCAAGGCCGAAAAGAACCCGACGATCGTCAAGAAGCTCGAGCACTATCAGTTTCGGAGGAATGCCCAGAAGGCGATTTCCTGTCTGGCATCCTGTGAAAAAATTGAATATGCGGATGTGCTTGCCACACATCGGATTCTCTTCGGCGAGTTCTATCCGTGGGCAGGGCAGGATCGCGCCACGACAGCTCCCGATCTCAACATTGGGCCAAAGCCGGTCACCAGGATCTGTTCGCGCACCCGCTTGAGGTGAAGCGGGCGGTGGAATGGGGTCTTCTGTTGGCAAAAGATACCATGGGGAATGAAGGCGCGCCAATGTCGGCACTGTCCTTGGTGCACTGGCGTATGCGCACCCGTTCCTGGACGGCAATGGCAGAACGATCATGACTGTCCACACCGACCTTTGCCGCCGCGCGAAGATCCATGTCGATTGGACGCTGGTGAAGAAGAGTGATTACCTGATGGCGCTGACCGATGAACTTCAGATGCCGGAGAGCCATATTCTCGATAATTTTCTGAGGCCCTTTGTTCGGGATTCTGCCCTGTCCGTCAGAGATAGCGCGGCATTGCTTCGTTCGCTGCCTGGACTGGGGCCAAAAAAGTAAACAGGAATCTGGAAGACGGAACTGTCCGCAGGCTCAAATTCAGCCCTCTTTGTCGGAGCGACCCGCTTTCCAGCAGCATAGGTGCATGTAGTGATTTGTCGAGCGGCTTTGTCTCGCCATGAAGCGAGGCGGTCGCTTGCGGAAAACGTGAAGGCCGTCGATCAGGGTGGTCGGGTGCGACACTCGTTGTCCTCTTCATTGCCCTGAATGCGAAAATGTTAGTGGCGCCCGGGTGCGGCAAGCGGACGCCGTTCTTTCCTCGGACCCCGCCGATATCGTGGACGCGCCAACTGCCGAAGCGCACTCTGTGCCTTTGCCGTCCAGGGAAAGTGGAAAGTGCAGCAGCAATCCCGCTCCAGCGCCGCCGCTGGGTGATCACGGACCCGATTTTGTGGCACAGGATGCCGACAAACAGGAAATATTCGAATCAAATCAACAGCATCATGGTGGAAATGGCCGGGGCCTGCGGATGCTGGATGCATTCGCGTGTGCGTACTGCCGGAAGCGCTCTCAGGTTCCTGTGGAAACTTTGGAGATTTATTTATGGCTCCTGCGGCTCTGACACGGATTGTCGGGTTTTTGCGAAAATGGCTCGCGCCCCGGTCCTGAGACTGTGCCAGTGCCTGAACTCCGGCCGATGGCGAAAACCTCAGGCTTTGCGCAACAGGTCCTGTGCAAGCCGGTGCTGCGACGCAGCGACGCCCCGGAGCGATATGGCCGGAACCGAGGCGATCAGGCCGGCATCGCCTGGCGCGTGGTGGCTGGAGCCGGCGTTGCCGCGCTATTCCAGGGTTTTGAGGAAAACCAGGAAATCGTGGATCTGGTCCGGGGTGAGTTCAAAGGCGGGCATCTCGGCGTGACCGGTATAGATGCCCTCGGCCAGGGCCTCGCCCAGGGTTTCGACCGCATAGCGCTGATGCAGGTTGCGGAAGGGCGGCGCCTCCCTGATCGGGCTGTCGGAGGTGCGGTCGATGGCGTGACAGCGCCCGCAATTGGCCTCGGCCAGAGCCTGTCCGCGCTGCACCGCATCATTGGCCAGTGCCGGGGTGAGGCAGGCTGGCATCACCAGTGCGGTGGCCAGAGAGAGCCGGAACAGGAATCGGAACATGGAAATCGGTCCCATCAGTTTTGCCAGAGTAAACTGGCGATATCTGAGAAATTTGACCTGCGTCAACTATCTTTGATAGGGTGCAGTAAAATGCAGCCTTCACGGGGGGCCGGACTGTGCCGGTCGGTCCAGTTGGCCGGAGCAGGTGATGAAGAGTTCCGTTGCGACGATTGAGCCGAACGGCTGTTTCTGCGTCGATTGTGTGATTCGTGGGGCGGGTATCTGCGCCCCGCTGGATGGCACTGAATTGCGCCAGTTTGATCATCTGGGGCGGAGGGTGCAGTTTGCTGCCTGTGAAACCGTGTTTTCGGAGCAGGAGATCACGACCTCGGTCTTCAATCTGGTCGGCGGGGTGATGCGGCTCTACAAGCTCCTGCCGGATGGACGGCGCCAGATCGTCGGATTTGCCCTGGCTGGCGATTTTCTCGGCATGAATGCCTCCGAGCGCCACAGTTTTTCTGCCGATGCCATCAGTGCGGTCACCCTGTGCCAGTTCCCGAGTCAGGCCTTTGCCCGCTTTGTCGAGAGCAGGCCGCATATGCTGCGGCGGATCAACGAACTGGCGGTGCGGGAATTGAGCCAGGCGCGCGATCACATGGTGTTGCTGGGACGCCGCTCCGCGGAAGAAAAAGTGGCGACCTTTCTCCTGGGCTGGCGCGACCGGCTGGCGGCGCGGAACGGTTTCTCCAAGCAGGTGTCACTGCCGATGAGCCGGCAGGATATCGCCGATTATCTCGGCCTGACCATTGAGACCGTCAGCCGCACCTTCACCAAACTGGAGCGCGACGGCATCATCCAGATCGTCCATGGCGGCATCAACCTGCTTGATCCTGCCCGCGCCGAGGCCCTGGCGGCGGCCTGAGGGGCAAAAATCACTCCGGCTGAAAATCACATCCCGGAAAGCGCGAAGGAAACGCGCTTTTTTCGATTGCGCTGGCAGCCTTCACAAGGCCGCAATGATTTTGTCGCGGGTGATCGGCAGCTCGCGGAGCCTCAACCCCAGACAGTCATAAACGGCGTTGGCAATCGCCGCCGAGACCGGGCCGTGAGCCGCTTCGCCGGCGCCTTGCGTCGGCTTGTCGGGACGCTGCATCAGTTCGACCTCCACAATCGGGGTCTCGCTGAAGGAGAGGATCGGATAATCGGTCCATGACGTCGAGGTGATGCGGCTCCGATCAAAGCGCAGCTGCTCTTTCAACGTCCAGCTGGTGGCCTGGATGGCTCCGCCCTCGATCTGATTGATGACGCCGTCGGGATTGATGACCTCGCCGACATCGACCGCGATTGTGAGGCGTCGCACCCTGATGTCCGCGGTGCAATCGACCTCGGCGACCACCGCGCACCAGGCACCAGCGTTCTTGTAGCGCGCAAAGGCCAGACCGTGACCGATGCCATCGCGCCGTTCCGGCTTCCACTGCGCCATCCGCGCCACCGCGGCGAGGACGTCGCGCGCCCTGTCATCACGGAGGTGACGCAGGCGGAAGGAAAGCGGGTCCTCGGACTTCAGGCACGCGATTTCGTCGATCATCGATTCGATGGCGAAGACATTGGCATGCGCGCCCAGCGTGCGCAGGGCCGAGGTCCGCAAGGGCATGGTGAGCAGACGGTGGCTCTCGATTTTCCACCCCGGAAAATCGTAAAGCGGCACCGCGTTGCGTTCCGCTCCGCCGCCACCTGCGAAGGGCGGGTTGACCGAGACCATCAGAGGCTGGGGCGTGGCCCACTCGCTGGTGGCACGGAAAGCGGGCTTCGGCGACAAGCCCGGGCGGCCGACATGGCCGTTGCTCCAGATCGCATGGTGCCAGTTGAGGACGTCGCCCTTGTCGTCAAGATCGGCGGCAATCGTGATCGCCATCGCCGGGCCGAACGGGGGCTGGGTCATCTCGTCTTCGCGCGACCACTGCACCATCACCATCCGTCCCGTCACGGCGCGGGCCAGCAGCACGGCGTCGAAGGCCACGTCATCGGCGGCGTTATGTCCGTAACAGCCGGCCCCCTCCATATGGGTGACGACGACATCCTCCTTTTCCAGTCCGAGTGCGCCGGCAACCGCATTGCGCAGGGGATAGATGCCCTGGCTGTGGGTCCGGATCTCAAGCTTCGTGCCCTCAAACCGCGCCATGGCGCAGGACGGGGCGATCGGGGCGTGGGCGATATAGGGCCGGAAATACTGTGCCTCGATGCGGCGCACCACCGGACTTTGCGAATCGGGCGATCTTTCATCAACCCGTGTGGTCTCAACCGGCTCGCTCCTGAGGAATGAAGGCAGATCGTCCTGGTCCGGCAGCACGATCCCTTCCGACCAGGTTGCGCCGGCCCGCAAGGCAGCAATTGCGGCCTCGGCGGCGTGTTCGCTTTCTGCGACCACGCCGCAGAAACCGCCGTCACGATGGATCGTGACCACGCCGGGAACCGCCTGTGCGGCCGTCTGGTCGAGCGTGAGCAGGCGGGCACCCGCAAGGGTCGGGCGCAGCACGCGGCCATGCAGCGTGCCTGCTGGCGCGCTGTCGTGAATGAAACGCGGCCGTGCGAAGACCTTGTCGGGGATGTCGATCCGCGACAGCGAGCGGCCCGCGCACTGGCGCAGCGCTGCCGGTTTCGGCTGTGCCTTGCCGTCCGCCTTGCGATCAAGGGAGACGTCGGGAGCGAGTTCCCAATAGCTGGTGGTGACATTGCCGGGCCCGGCAATCACGCCGTCGCGGATTTCCAGAACATCGGCGGCAACGCCAAGCCGATCCGCGGCGGCGGCAAGGAAGATCCGGCGGATTTCGGCGCAGACCTGGCGCAGAGCGGTGCCGGAATGCTGGATCGACTGGCTGCCCGCGGTGAGGCCCTCATTGGGGCTATGCGCGGTCGTGGGCGGGATCATCTCGATGTGGGCGATGTCGACATCGAGTTCATCGGCGGCAATCTGCGCCAGCGCGGTGAGGATGCCCTGGCCGATCTCGACCTTGCCGGGCGCAATGGCGATGGCACCAAGGCGGGGGAAGGCGACCCAGGACGACAACAGCGGATTGTTGGAGAGGCTGAGCGGCAGAGGGGTCATGGCGCGGCCATTTCTGCGGCGGCGGCGAGCACCGCGCGCACCATGCGGTTCTGGGCACCGCAGCGGCAGAGATTGCGATCCAGCGCTTGGCGCACCTCGGTCTCGGTTGGCGAGGGATTGCGTTTCAGCAGAGCGGCGGCGCTGATGAGGATACCGGGAACACAATAGCCGCACTGCATGGCCTGTTCGGCGATGAAGGCGCGCTGCAGCGGATGGGGATGGTCGGGCGTCCCAAGCCCTTCGATCGTGGTCACGTCCTTGCCCTCAAGCGCCCACAGTGGCATGTCGCAGGAGGAAAGAGCGTGATCGTCGACCAGGACATGGCAGGCTCCGCACTGACCGGCGCCACAGCCGTGATGGCTGCCCAATAGTCCAAGTCTGTCGCGCAGCAGTTCGAGGAATGTCAGCTCAGCGGCGGAATCGACCGATGTCTCAACCCCGTTGAGGCGGAACCGAATGATGGGCATGTTGTTGATGAACCCCGAAATCGCGGCACCATAGCCCGCGCGCCCAAGGCGGACAAGGATGCCATGTGCAGGGTGATCGGGTGAAGAAGACATCAAGAAACGCGTGACAAGGGCGAAATCCTCTGAATCGATCGGCCGCAACGGATTCGGCCTGTCTATGGAGGAACCACCATGACCCAGGGTACTGACGCGACAGGTGGCTCGCGTCGTTGCGGCGGGTGCTGATTTCCTCTTTCATTTTCAAGGAAATCACGGATTGGCGACAGCCGGGTAAGGTGCTCGTCCCCCTTGCCAGAGATCCTCTGTGCTGGTGTTGCTGGCTACGATGTCGGGGAGCGAGGGCTTTACGGATATCGCTCTTTTCGGGAAAGAGAGGCGGGTTTTGCTCCAGCGGTTTCTCACGTTTGCCAATGGCACCCGAAGCCACGATCAATTGGGGGCCGTCTTTGCCGGAGTGGATCAGGGATGCCCTCCAAAATCGTTTCGTCGCCTGGATGGCATCGCGCTGCCCAGGACGCCAGCCCCGGGTGGCTCTGGACGGCAAAACACCCCCGAGGATCGCGATCGGCCTCAACGCGTGCGCTTCATCCTGAAAACGGCAGTTGGAGACAGAACACAGGACTTCGCCGTACCTCGCTGCTTCGAAACCGGATTCGCCCCCTTGCCGCTCACCCAATGGGTGCTGCTCCGCAATTGGGTTGATGTGCCGCAACACATTGTAAATCTGAAGCTTTTCCCATCACCTGGGGCGTTCAACTGCCGTTTTCAGGTTCCTGCTTCATGTCGTCTGCCGGCCTTGCTACGCAGGAACGCCTGGTTCCTGCCCAGTGACGGTGGACAAAGTCGAACGAGATTTAAGGATTGTGGCAATTCCAGCGTTGCTCGACCTCCTTTCTGCCGCGCGGCAGATTGGATGACAGCGACAAACGGGATGACAGGGGGTGCGCAGGGGGACGTCTGGACGTGCGAGGGCCTTGCCCGACCGGTGTCCACGTGGACCTCGGACTGAATCCTGAATCTCGGACTGGTGTCGCTCGGTGGGGTGAGGCTGGCGGAAGATAGCCCCGGGATCTTGTGCCGCGCTTCGCGGGCATCTGGCATTGGTGTTTCCCCGATCTGCAGCCGCGCCGCACGGCACAACAAACTGAATGGAGTCGGCGACAGTGTATTGTGTCCAGGCATGTCCGGGCCACGGATTGCAAGGGCTCCAAGGGGGATCGGGTGGTGTATTTGCGTGTGGTCTCTCGTCGATCCGTGTGCGATACATGACCCAGTCCACAGTGTCTGGACACGACACACGACTACGGCATAGAGCGATAGAACTACACAATCAGCAATCAGATCTTTGACCAGTTCGGCCGCCGCGTCCTCCGTTACAGGCGCTCCGCGTATCAACGCGTGCGAGGGATCGGCGTCAAAACGTTCGCTCTCTGGTAAAGGGTCGTGGACAAAAGACAACTGGGTCCCATCCGGCGAGTTCCGATCTACATAATTTCTGGCCGTGCCAACGTTTAATCTCACGAGCTTCCCCGTCCTGGCATATTTCATCCGGACGATGCCTCTAATCTCTGCTACCTGATTGTCAGTTGGAGGATTAAGACACTTCACCCAGTTGACTGATGGCGCATCTTCCTGGGGTCTCCCGAGAAATGCGTCTCCGTTGATGACGTCATCCTCGACGTGCCTGGGGCCGACATGCGTCAAGACGTGATGATCATCCCGGATCGGCGCCCCTCTCTGCGGATTTCCCTGAATCATGAGATCAACAGACCTGAAGCGCCGATAGTCTTGATGAGGGTCATGATATTCGACTTTGTGTCAGTACCTGCAACCCGCGCCATCCTGTTCCTCCCCAAGCGACACTTGAAAATTACGAACTGAACATTTTCATCGCCCAGGAACTGGAGTCCTACCTGCTTCTGATCCGTGTTGCGCCACAATGCTCGCAGATTTCCTTTGTCGTTGAGAAACAACGATGGGCGAACATTCGGCTGCACTTCGATAAGGAATTTGAGCCCCATACGAGTCTACGGAGAAAGGAGAAAGGTACGTTATCAATCTCCACTTCCCCGGTCAGGAAGTGGATTCTCCCGCAGAGTTCGTGGAGCATCTCTGCAAAGGTGGATCGCTTGCTCTCGTTGCATCTCTTCGCTGCGATGATTTCTGTAATGGGCGGCGCAACACTGGCATCCCTGCTGGCCCCTTCGCTAAAATCGGTGACAGGATCGACGCTCTTTTGAGAGACGCGATCGCGCTCAGGCGAGCATTCCCTGCCGCCGCGTCTCGGAATCTCATGCGCAGTCGTTGATTCCAGTGCCATGCGGATTCACTCCATTCCCCAATGATTGTGCTGAATATCCTGGCTCGTCAACGCAGCAAAGCAAGTCACTATCGTCTCGTGAGCGCAATCATACCATCGATCGGATTGAAGCTTGCTCGCGGCCCTTATGGTGCCGATGGCTCGCAGGTCAACTACCAGAGCCGGCGTGCTGGCGGCTGTCGTCTTGTGGCCCGTTCGTGCAGACACATAGGGCTTTCGATCTGACGCCAATTGGCAGGTTGCAGGTTGTAAGACAATTGAAATCCGAGAAGAGGCCAATTATCTCGGTGCCAACGTCCAGATCCCCAGCCAGGGGAGCACTTTCGCTGTATCCAATGAGCTATTCCAATAGCTGCCGGGCTCAATGAGATTGCTATAGGGAAGTCTGTTGTCCGAATATTGACTGCTTCAATCTTCAGTTCGGAACGAACAAAGGCAGAGAAATGATCAAAGTATTTATCAAACAAACCTCTGACACTGTTAAAATGCGGATACGCATCAGCCCGGTTCGCCAATTCAGGAAGGAAGGCATTCTTCTGAATCTGAACAACGATGGCGCCATCTTCGGACGACAGCCAGAAACGTGGCATTGGACAGGGTTCATCGGTAAACCCAAATTGGAAGAACAAGTTCGGTCCCGGCAGATCCGGCATCCGGCAGAGCCAACTCCGGCTGCTTCTGAATATTTGGGAGGGCATCCCTCACTTGCGACCAAAAAACACCGACATGTTCTGAATTCTGAATGCAGCGGAATGATCGGCCGATCGAAGTACGCTCCGACAATCACCTCATCGATGGGTGGTTTCCTGTATTTGGCGCGCACTTGGATCCCCCTTTTCCATCCCATAGGGGATCATGTCAGTTTCACAATGGAGATTTCGCCATAGTGAGGTTCTCTTCATCTGCTGACGTTGGGAAAAAGGTCCCGCCCCGCCCTGCCGCGCGGAGGGGAAGGCGGTTCGGCAGCAGTCCTGGGAGATTTGGCGCAATTTGCCGCGCGGCAGCAAGTGGCCGTTTCGGGGCAGATGTGGCGCTTATGAGCCTCGACGTCGCACAGACGGGACAGTGGTTTGCAGAAGCTTGCCACTCGAGCGACGGGAGGTCTCAGGGGGATTGCCAGGTTTCTTTCCGCTTACCCCTTCCGTCCGATTTCGGAGAGCAGCCCCCAGCCTGCGACTCGCGGGGTGCTGGATGACGTTCATTTCCTTTTCTATTTCAATGAAATATCGGATCTGCCAAAGCCCCGTAAACGAGCCCTTGGCTTCGATCTGCTGGGGTCGAGAGCCGTTTCTCGGGGCTCGAGGTCTCCCTTTTGGGAAATCAGGAGGCTCTGATTCGCTCCGACGATTTCTCCGTTCGCAAAAGGCTCCGCGATCTGCGATCCCACCGGGGACTGTGCAGGGCGCGCGGGAATGCACAGCCGCCGGCAACCGGAAGAGTGTGTCCGGATGTGGTCGACGCAACCCATGGCATGCTAGAGCATCGCGGCAGCAGGCGATGAGCGAAAGGGTGAGGCGCATGAGCGGCGAAGGACGGGAAGCGATGGGTGAGGAGAAGCTGCGGCTCTATGTCCTCGGTGCGCAAGGGCAGGTGGCGCGGTCGTTGCGGGAACTGGCTGCGGGCTGGTCCGACGTGGCCATCGGCTGCGCTCCGGGCAATGTCGTCGATATCCGGGATCCGGAAGCGATTGAAACGGCGACCCGCGCCTTCCGCCCGCATGTCATCGTCAACCCGGCGGCCTATACTGCGGTCGATCGCGCCGAGGATGAGGCGGAACTGGCCTTTGCCATCAACCGCGATGGCGCGCGCAATGTGGCGCGGGTGGCAATGGCGCAGAATGTGCCGGTGATCCATCTTTCCACCGATTATGTCTTCGACGGCAGCAAAACGAGCGCCTATGTCGAGACCGACGCCGCCAATCCGCAAGGGGTCTATGGCTGCTCCAAATATGAGGGCGAGATCGCGGTTCAGGCGGAAAACCCCCGTGCTGTGATCTTACGCACCTCCTGGGTCTATGCCCCCTTCGGCAGCAATTTTGTCCGCACCATGCTGCGTCTTGCGGGGCAGCGGGAGCGCATCGGTGTGGTCAACGACCAGATCGGCTGCCCGACCTACGCGCAGGATATTGCCCGGGCCATCATCGCGATTGCGCGCCAGCTCTCAGACTGGCAGGCGGACTATGCCGGAGTCACCCATGTGGCGGGGAGGGAGGCCATGAGCTGGCATGAATTCGCGAGGCAGATTTTTGCCGCCAGCGCGGCGCGCGGCGGCCCCGTCGCCATTGTCGATCCGATCGCAACCGCGGACTATCCGACGCGGGCGCGGCGGCCGGCCAATTCCCGTCTCGCGACGATGCGGCTTCTCTCGCTGTTCGGGCACAGACTGCCGCCGACGGCCGGCTCGATCACCGACTGCGTCGGGCGGATTCTGGCGCGATGAAGGGGGTGCCGGTTGCTCTCCCGGAGTGCCCGGCTGGTCGTGCGCAATTGCGCTACGGAAACAACGTGTTCTGAGAGATCGGCAAATCAGGCTCGGTGCTCGGCGGGGCAGCCGGGTTGTCTGCCGATGGCCTCGGCCTCTTGCGTTGCTGCTTCCTCTTTATGGAGGCTTTGATTGCTTCGATCTCGATATTCTTCGCTTTGATCATGGCTTTGATTGCTTCGATCTTGATGTTATTCGCCTCGATCTTGGCATCGATTATCTCGTTGAGCATCCTCAGGATGGCCCTGTCCTCGAAGTTTTCGACGCGCTTGCGCGCCCGCTCGGCTTCTGTGAGAAAAATGTATTGCATCTGCCCATGTTAATCCGAGTCGCTTGCGGGTTGGGAAGTCTCGTGGAGCCTCCTGCAGCATTTGGTCAGCCGGTGTTGCGCAAATATCTCGCCGACAGCGGGTATCCCGCGATGGTTGCCTCCCGCTTGTGTTCGCTGATTCGCCCGAATTCTCTGCTGAAGGAGTTCCGATGTTCAATCGAACGGTTGTTGCCATGGGGGCGGATCACCTCGTTGCGGGGTAGGATCAGTGGATCAGTGAGCAGCGACTTTCAGGGGCCGTGAAGGCGGGGCTGTCAAGAATGGATCCTTCCCATCGCAGCTTGCGAAGCTTTGGCTTCGGGCAAATGGGTCAACGCACAAGGGGGCAACACACTTTTTTCGTGGAGACGGTTGCCGTAGCAGAGAGAGCGGTTCCCCGCAGTCAGCGACCGCCCCTTGGGGCAAGAGCTGTCTTCTGCTGTCAGTCGCGAGGAACGTGGCGCTGCACGATGTCAAGGAGCGAGCCGCCCTCGAAAAGGATGCCGGTGATGCCGGCAGCCTGGGCTGCCTCCATGTCGATGTCGCGGTCTCCGATCATCAGGCTGCGGCTCAGATCGACGGGCCAGGTCGCAGCCAGATCCTCGATCATCCCCGGTGCCGGCTTGCGACGGCGACATGGCTTTTTGTAGTGTTCGATGGTGCCGTCTACATGGTGGGGGCACCATTCGAGGGCATCGATATGGGCTTCGATCTCGAACAGGGAGTCCTGCATGGCGGCATGAAAGGCCTCGACATCGGCAGCGGTGAAGAAGCCCCGGGATACCCCGGACTGGTTGGTGACGACGAAGACATAATAGCCGGCGCGGTTGGCGTGGCGCACCGCCTCGCGGGCCTCGCTCTGCCAGACCAGGTCGGCGGGCCGAAAAGTATAGCCGCGATCGACATTGAGGGTGCCGTCGCGGTCGAGAAACAGCGCCGGTCTTGTGCGGCGCGCCATCAGCCGGTGCGCGAAGAAGCGCGCGGAATCACGCAGGTCGAGGAACGCAGAGTTGGCCGGCGCGGTCTGGATGCGAAGCCGCCCCTCGGTCGACAGCGTTGCCAGGATGCTGTCAAGGGAGATTTCGGCCTGGGCCCAGAATGGTGCCAGCGCATCGCGTCGCAGGATATGGACCCCGGTGTTGATCAGGGTACCGGGCGAGGCTGCGTCGGCCCCGTCACGTATCGCCGCGAGCGGAGGCTGCATCAGCACCATGCCGGCAAGGGAGGGCTGGGCGCTCCGCGCGCCATGCCAGCGATGGGCGAGGACGACGAGATCGGCATCGCTCCAGCAGGCGCCATTGAGGAGCAGGAAGTCGGGTGCCAGCCGGTCGCGTGCAGCGCGAAGCGGGTTGGCACCGGCAGGGACGGCGATGACCTCGATGGCACAGTGATGGAGGGTCTTGCCGTCATAGAGGGCGCCGATCCCGGTGCTGGCGGCGTCGGTCAGGATCGTGATGCGGTCAATCCCGAAACGGGAGGCGTCCTGGATCAGGTGTTCAAGGAAGGGCTTGCCACCGATGGGGCGCAGCGCCAGCGGCTCCGGGGTGGCGCTATCGCGTCCCGGCCCGCACAGGATTACGGCCTGGGAGAGCACAATCGCTGCTCCACAATGGCGCAGATCAGGTGGCCAAGGACGATATGGCCCTCCTGAATATGACAGGTGCGGGCATCATTCACGGCGAGCAGGACATCGCTGAGCGGCGCCAGCTGGCCGCCGCCGGCTCCGGTCAGGGCGACGGTGGCGACGCCCATGGTGCGGGCGGCGACGAACGCGTCAAGGACATTGCGGCTGTTGCCCGAGGTCGACAGACCGACCAGGACGTCGCCGGTTTTGGCGAAGGCGCGGAGCTGGCGGGCGAAGATGTGGTGGTAGCCATAGTCGTTGGCGATGGCGGTGGCGGCCGAGCTGTTGACGGTCAGTGCCAGGGCGGGCATCGGATCGCGCTCGATGAGAAAGCGCCCCATGAGTTCTGCGGCGAGATGTTCGGCGTCGGCGGCGGAGCCGCCATTGCCGCAGAACAGGATCTTGCCGCCCCGGCTTAAAGCCTCGGTCCACAGATCGGCGGCCTTGAGGATCTCCGACTGCATGGTGCTGAGGCCGGCAATGATGCCGGCGCTGGTGGCAATATAGGACGCCACGTCGATTTTTTCCGCCATGGGCAATCTCACCAGGGCACCCTTACGAGCTGTGCTGAAAAAGCGTGTTCGGGATGCAAGGGGGATCATCGCCACAAACGCCCCCGACTATCGCAAATCGATCCCGGGATTGCAAACAGGGCCCGGGTTTCGCGCAGGCTTCGTGTACGCCCGGGAGGTCTGGCGCCCGCCAGCCAGGAACTGAAAAAAGGGTGTCGGAGTACCCGGCTAAAGCGGTATCTGAGAAAGGCCAATCGATGGAAGGAAAGGCAGGGCTCTTGTGGATGGGCCTTATGCGGTCACTGGGGTGGTTGACAGCATGGATCCTGTATGCGCCCTCACGGAAAGCCTGAGCCTTCAAGGCTTGAGGATTGGGAGAAATCAATTTCATGAGCGGATCAATGCAGCGTCCTGTGCGGTGGGAACGAGCGAAAGGATGCATCCTGGCGGTGCTGGGAATCGCTCTTTGCGCCCCTGTCCTTTCTGCCTGCGTGACATCAGGCGGGGTGGGGGTCGGTGACCTGGTGCCCCATTGGGCCGGGGGATTGCCTGCGGACGCGCCGCCGCGCCCGGGGACGGCAAAATATGACGAATGGATGGCTGAACGCGAGCGCCAGCGCCAGACACCCGTGGCGGAGGGCGCCAAGGACGGTCAGGTCGCGCCGGCGGCTGCGAATGCAACCACTGCGGTCGGCACGCATTGAGCGTCTGTCGACCTGGAGCCGGCTGGCGCTGGTGATGGCTTTCAGTGCCACTGTGCTCAGCCGCTGCATGAGCGGGTATTGGAGATTACGCACCGCAATCGGCAGCAGGGAATTGCTTTTACGTTCAACGGGGGGGAAGATCGGAAGCGACGCGGGTGTCTCGGCATCCGAGGCGTGAAGCCTCGGCCTCATTGAAGGAAGGAAGCAGGCAAGGAAGCAAGCAAACAAGCCTCAGTCGACGAAGACCACGGTCTTGCGGCCGTCGAGAATCACCCGGTCGTCGAGATGGTAGTGGATGGCGCGTGCCAGTACCCTGCGCTCGATATCGCGGCCCTTGCGTACCAGGTCTTCGGGCGCGTCACGATGGCTGATGCGCTCGACGTCCTGCTCGATGATCGGTCCCTCATCAAGGTCACTGGTGACATAATGGGCGGTGGCTCCGATCAGTTTCACACCCCGTGCATGGGCCTGGTGATAGGGCCGCGCGCCCTTGAAGCCGGGCAGGAAGGAGTGGTGGATGTTGATGCAGCGGCCGGTCAGCCTGGCGGACAGGGCATCGGACAGGATCTGCATATAGCGGGCGAGAACCACAAGATCGGTCCCGGTCTCGCTCAGGAGTTCCAGGATTCGCGCCTCCTGTGCCGGCTTGCCCTCCGGCAGCTGGACGAAGGGAACACCGCCGAAGTCGAGCCCGGCATAGGTTTCCCGCGGATGATTCGAGACGATCGCGGTCGGGATCATCGGCAGTTCGGCGGTGCGCCAGCGATAGAGGATGTCGACCAGGCAGTGATCGGATTTCGAGACCAGCAGCATGACGCGGCGATGAACCGCGCGGTCGCGCATCTGCCAGTCCATGAGGAAGCGTTCGGCGATGGCGGCAAAGCCGGTCTGCAGGCTGGCGAGCCGGACCGCAAGATCAGCGGCCGTGAACACCACCCGCATGAAGAATTTGCTGGTCTCGACGTCGTTGAACTGCTGGGCGTCGAGAATGTTCTGGCCGTTATGGGCGAGAAAGGTCGACACTGCGGAGACGATGCCCGGGCGATCCGGGCAGGACAGGGTCAGGACATATTGCTGAGTGGGGACAGGCATTTGCGTGAGAATTTCGAACTCGGGGAGATTTTCAGAAGGCGGACAGGGCTTTTGCGGATCAGCGTTTAATCAATTGGGGCGATCCCTACAAATTGAAAATTGGAAATGGTTTCCGTGTGTTACCGTCCCCCAATGGAGCGGTTTCGAAGCCGGTTTGCCGGATCCGGGGCCTTTTGCTTCAAGCGGCATCCCGCTCGGGAGCGAGGTCGAGACGGTCTGTTCCGCTCCCCGCCGTTCTGGCCGAAATCGACCTCATCTGCAACGGCGCAACCGCAAACCAGACTCCTGATTCCGCCCTCGCGGTCGCCGCGTCGTCGCCCGCAGACGGAAATAAGCCATTGATATAATTGAGTTAGATTGTGGCGAGGGGCTTCCTGGACGGAAAATATTCACCCTGACAGAGCACGCTCGGGGTGCCTGAACAGGCGTCGATCAGAATGCGCAACCTGTGCTGGAACCTGGCGTTGCCGGCGTCGATGCCGTCGTCGATCAGGAGCATGGACGCTTTCAGTCGAGGTCGGTGCCGCGAACGCACAGGCAGCGGAACATGCCGGGGACAGCTGCGCACCGGTAAGGTCGGGAAAGCCGGCGATTTCAGAAGATTTTCGCGGCAATGCGCGTCTTTGTCGCAGCCGGGCATGCAAGCCGGCGATTGATGTTTGCCGATGCCGGTCGATTCAAAATCCATTGCCGCGCGGTGGAGTGGGCCGGGATGCTCGATGTCGTCACCGCTATTGACGACGACGGGCAGCGCCTTCGATGGTGATGGTGCTCCTGTCCGGGTTTGCAAATGGCGCCTAAGGCGCATGAAGAACGCAGGTCTTGCCGGAACCGTTATGGCCTTCTCAGCGCGATGCGGTTCCATCTCGAGATGGAGACAGGGATCCGCATCCTGGACGTTCTGCGAACGCCGGCAGACGAGGGCGCAGGTGGTGTGCTGGGAATCGTCAAGGGGGGGGCTAATTGACGGGCCGAGAGAGGGCGTAGTCGATTGCCGTGCTGGATCGTTTGCGAATATCCATGGGTTCCTGCCTCAATAAGGTGTGGTTGAGAAATGTCGGCCGGATTCCTTGATGCCGACCTGCGACGATTGGTGCTCGATTCCGAGAGCATAGGCTGCAAGCGGTTCAGCCCAGTTTGGAGGAAGGCACATTCGTCGTCTGGAACGTAAGCGCGCACCTGAATCGAGCAGGCAGCCTTAAACCCGAGTGAGTCCGGCCATGGATCCGTCAGCGTTGATTGCCCTCGTGGACCGCTTGCGTGCTGCGCAGCGCGAAGGAGCGACTTTCGGTGCGCCAGGCAAAGCTGGCGTGCTCCAGCCGGTGCAAGTCCGGCCTGGGTAAGGGGGTAGCGCCCGCCCAGTAGCGAGTGTTGCGTGGTGGACGGCGACGCCCCTCACGAAGTGTACACAGTGCTCATGTGGGGTGTGGGATTGAGCCGCGATGTGCGAATCTCGCAGGGGTCGAGGCGGTCGAAAACGTCGAAGACAACATGTGCGGAGCCGATATTGCAAGGATCTGTCGCCCT